>Ga0209726_10000058_pt1 | contig 217610 bp, 223 predicted proteins | sample Subgrocontami54m_FD_187453 | JGI IMG/M metagenome (GOLD analysis project Ga0209726, IMG submission 187453) | Subsurface groundwater microbial communities from S. Glens Falls, New York, USA - GMW46 contaminated, 5.4 m (SPAdes) (version 3) | ecosystem: Environmental > Aquatic > Deep subsurface...
AATTAGCAGCTTACTTTCCTTGCGAGGAGTCAATAGTTTACAGTATACTTTTGTAAGACAGCTAACGACGGCCAGTCATTAAGACTGCGATACTACCAACACCATCAGTAAGTTAAGGCATACTTCTAGAATGTAGGCTTGCCGGGGTGGCGGAATTGGCAGACGCAGCGGACTTAAAATCCGTCGGGCTAACACCCGTGTGGGTTCGACTCCCACCCTCGGCACCATTTATACTTTTCTCGCTCGGGAAAAATTAAAAAATCTTGAGCTAGCAGGAAAATGGATGTCGGCAGATTGATAGGTTGCAAATTATTCTCTTGAGTGCGACTATATTGCCATGAGGGTCTCAGCTTTCAAAATTAATGAGCCAGTCCCGGAACTCAACGATCCTATCGTATTCGGGACACTGATCCCGTGGCTTGATGCCGGCAACGTTGGTACCGTCGTGCTGTCACGCCTGGAAGAATCTCTCCAGGCGGTAAAGATCGCCGAGTTGGCAGTCCCAGGCCGCTTCTTTGACTTCACTCGATATCGCCCCCTGGCGCGCTTTGTAGAGGGGCAGCGAGTCTTGAAGATCCCCAACTGCACTTTGAGCTACGCAAAACGTCCCGGCGCTTCTGACATACTGTTTTTGAATATGCTGGAGCCGCATTTGTTTGCCGAGAGGTATATCGACGCGGTCTTGCAGCTCTTGAAGGCCCTTGGGGTTAAAAAGCATTGCAGAGTTGGAGCCTGGTGGGATGCAGTGCCTCACACCCGCACTTTGCCAGTCAGCTACTCAGTTGCAGGACAACAGGTAGACCTCAATACTGGAGATCTTTTGCCACGGCGACCGGGAGGCTACGAGGGGCCAACCTCGATCATAAATCAGGTTACCGACCGGCTGGAAAGCTTTGGTATCGAAAACCAGTCTCTGATGCTGCGCTTACCTTATTATGCCAGGCTGGAGGAAGACCACACCGGTGTAGCGCGTCTCATAGAGACTATGATGCAAGTATTTGACTTGCCAACGACGTTAGCCGATGTCGCAGCAGCCGAGGCCTATGAAGGAAAAAGACAGTATCAAAGGCTGAGCTCTCAAGTCTCGAGCAGCCCAGAGGTCAACGCATTAGTACAACGACTGGAAGAGGAGTACGACTCACAAGAGCCTAATACAAGCAGTGAGCCTCCCCCATCGCTTTCACCAGAGGTAGAGAAGTTCCTCAGGGAGATAAACGACCAGATGGGAGGACCCGGGACCTAGGCTAATCAGTACCAAGTTTAAGTGATATCGTAACCGTAAGAGAAGGGCCTACGCTAATAAGCGTAGGCCCAACCTTTTGTCGAAAACTTATTGCCTTTTATCTTTTAACGCTTGTCAACCCAGGCCCACTCAACGCTAGGTAAAAGTATTATGCAATTCAACAATATAATATAAAAAGTTCTGCTGCCTTTTTTGATCATTAATAGGTGTAAAAACCATTAAAATTATTAAAACAGCTATACACCTTCTAGATGGTGCTGTATAATACGGCAAGATAATATAGCCTTAGGTCTTGCTTTTTAGCTTCATTAAAGTAGGGTTATGTATTAGATATGCAGGAGCCGTCGAGGCCCTGAAAGCATAAGAGGAGGAGTTATGGACTTCGAGTTTTACTATACGCAAGAGCAGGAGGACTTTCGTCAAGAGGTCCGGGGTTGGCTCAAGGCAAACGTGCCACCTGACCTGAAGGGGTCGCCAGACCCTGAGGACTCACCTTACGAGGCGTTTCGCGGGGGTGTTGAGTTCAGGCAAAAGCTGGCCCATAAGGGCTGGTACGCCCCTACCTGGTCTAAAGAGTACGGCGGAGGCGGCCTTACCGCTGCGCATGGAGTGATAATCGATGAAGAGCTTGCCGAGTTTGATCTGCCCGGCATAGCCAGCGGTGATACTGGGACCAGCCTGTGCGGTCCAGCCATTATGGTATGGGGTACTGACGAGCAGAAGAAAAGCTTCCTACCGATGATCACCAGCGGCAAGTACGTGATGTGGCAGTGCTTCACCGAGCCCGAGGCCGGCTCCGACCTGGCCTCCATGAGGACTACCGCCATCCGCCACGGCGACGAGTTTATAGTCAACGGCAACAAGATCTTCGTCGGCCAAATGCACGACGTAGACTATCTATACACTCTGGCAGTCACCGCTCCTGATAATCCGCGACACAACAATATTGGCGCCTTTATCATTCCGGCAAACTTGCCGGGCGTTACTCTGGGGCACCTTGACTTGTTAGTAGGCGGGAAGCGCACCGTGTTCTTTGAGGATGTCCATGTCCCCGCAAGCCAGATCATCGGCGGCGACACTGACGGCTGGAAGGTCACCCAGACCAGCTTAGAGCTGGAGCACGGTGGGTCCGGAAGGGCCGTAGATACAGACAAGTACATGGACAAGTTCCTTGATTACGCAAGGAACACCATGCGCGATGGTAAGCCTATCAGCAGCGATCCTGAGAACCAGAGCGCTCTGACGGACGCCTACATAGGTTACCAGGTAAACCGGCTGTTTGGCCTCCGCAACTACTGGATGCGCAGCGCCCGCAAGCCGTTCACCTACGAAGGGTCACAGTTCTCACTGAACCGCAAGACCTACTTTCCAAAGTTAGCCGAATTGATGCTGAAGGTGATGGGGCCATACGCCCTGGTCTCAGAGCCTGGATTAGCCCCATACGAGGGAAGGCTGGAGTATCACATCAGAAACTCCATACGTATACCGCATCCGGGAGGCACGGTAGAGATTCAGAAATTAATCATGGCACGCCGCCTCGGTGTAAGCCGCACCAGGGAACAGGGCGCAGCTTACGTTTAATAGTAAATTGCAGAGGGGCTGCACTAATGATAGTGCAGCCCCTCTGCTCTGCTGGCGCTTGAACAAACAAAGTTGCCCCGACTTGTCGGGGAGGATTGAAATTTGGGAGGATCTTCTAATGGACCTGTCATTGACAGAAGCTCAGGAGCTGCTTCGAAACGCAGCAGCAGACTTTATGAAAAACGAGGCCCCTAAGACTGTAGTGAGACAGATCGACGAGAACCCCACCGGGTTTTCTCCCGAGATGTGGCGTAAGATGGCCGATCTAGGATGGACTGGAATGCTCATACCAACAGAGTATGGCGGAGGCGGGAGAAACCTGATGGACACCGCTGTCCTGTATGAAGAGATGGGCAGGGCAGCGCTTCCTACCCCACACCATTCCTCAGCGGTTACCTGCGCCCTAATCATAATGCAGGGCGGTAGTGAGGAGCAGAAACGGAGGCTACTGCCATCAATAGCTAACGGCCAAAAGATAATGGCCTTCGCCTCCACCGAGCCCGAGTACGGGTGGGGCCCTGATTCAATAAAAATGACCGCTGCCAAGAGCGATGGTGGGTTTACACTAAACGGCACCAAGCTCTTTGTTCCCGACGCTCAAGTAGCCGATCAGTTGCTGGTTGTAGCCAAGACCAGCGGCGGCCTCACGCTCTTTGTAGTAGACAAAAACGCCAGCGGAATATCTACCAAGACGTTGAACGGGTTCAGCGGGGAGAAACTCAACGAGATCAACTTCAACAATGTGAAGGCGAACGACGCCGACGTAATAGGCAGTGTAGATGCCGGCTGGTCTATACTTGAGCCAGCATTGGACAAGGCTACTGTTCTTCTATGCGCTTATATGACCGGGGCCAGCGCCCAGGTGCTGGACATCTCTGTAGAATACAGCAATAACAGAGTCGCCTTTGGCACTCCAATCGGCCGGTTCCAGAGAGTACAGGACCATCTGATCGACATAGTCAACGGTGTAGATGCGGCCCGATACACAACTTATGAGGCCATCTGGAAGCTCGACGAGAACAAGGCGGGAGCTACAGAGTCGGTTTGCGTAGCCAAGGCAGTGGCCAGCGAGAGCTTCTATAACCTCTGCGACTCCGCGCACCACGTTCACGGCGGCATCGGCATCGACAAGGACTATGGACTGTTTATGTACACCAAGAAGTCCCGCAGCCTATACCACTACCTCGGCGACCCGGTATACCACAAGCGCCGTCTGGCCAAGCTGCTAAATCTATAGACCATAGATAGACCTTCGGCAGGGTTATTTTAAGCCTGTCGAGCTAAACAAGACTTTAAGAAAGGCGTGGGATTTAACCCATGCCTTTCTTTTATTCACCTCGGATAATCATATACTTACTGCTTTCAGTGCTGATAAGGCGGGTGCTGTGAGGTTATAAGACTTCATTGGTCGGCGCAGTAGTAGACGTTTGGGGCACAACGCGTTATGCGAAGAGCTTGAGAGACATTGTTGGGCCTGAAGAGGCTGGAAAATGGTTAGGAGCAAGCATTATGGGGCAACCTGGTCCAGGGAGACAACAACGTATTGCTGCATTGCAGAGCGCTGCACAGCGAGATTTAGAGCAAATACGTCGCATCCTTGAAGATATAACCGGATTTAACTCTCTATGGAGCGGCAATGTTACTGTAGAGCCTTTATCAGTTGACTATTTGGGGGTTAAGCAATGGTCTTGCGACATAGGGATTAGGGAAGATGTTTTGCAGCATCGAGAACAGCGCTGGACTACAATGATACATGAATCCCTACACCCTGTATCTAATGGTTTACAAAGAGACTCATATAGTGCTAACCAGGGATGGGAAGAAGGTATTGTCGAGCAAGCACAACGTATATTACGCAATCGTATTTTTGATAGGCTGAATATTTCAGCGAGAACTTCTCAATTGCGAGATATAGATCGAAGAAACTTGTATAATGATTTTGTCAGCGAATTAGAAACCCTACGAACTCGGTTGGGGATTGAGAGTGAGAGGTTCTATTTGGAGCTTCTATCGGCACCATTGGCTGAGCGCTCTCAGTTTGTAAAGACCATAGGTGATAATCGATGGGTAGGGGATGCGTTAGACGAATGGCATCAAGTGTTTGAGCAATCAGACAAAGTTTTACGGAGGGTACTATAATGGCCGAAGACAACATAGAATTAGCTAGGCGCATGTCCTATGCCAGAACTATAGAGGAAATACAAGCCGTTAAAAAAGAGGCGCATGAATGGTTACAGCAACATCCTGATGACCTTACAGTATTATCAGCCGGAGAAGGGCTTGCTATGATGGAATCTGCTCTAGTTAATAAGGAACAAGTTAAGAGGGCAAGCGCTTGACATAGCGCTATTGCTAGCCTTATATAGATATTTCGAGAGCCTCATACCCTGCGGGGCACAGGATACAAGTTCAACCGGGCGTATTGACCGCCGACTCACGGGCATTGAACCGCCTAGAGTCGGCAGTTTTATTTCGACAAGCTCAATACAAGTATTTTGTCGCAAAAGTATTGAACTTTTCTGCCTCTCGTTGCTACTTACTTAGTAGAGGGGTATGCTGAAATGAAGAGCGTACATGTTATGAAAAGCACCACCTTGAATGAGCGCTGGTCGAGTGACGAGCAGCAGACCTGGCTAACCCTAATCGAACGTATTGGAACCGGCGACCGCGACGCGCTTGCTGATCTATATACAAGTTTCCAGCGTCCACTGTTCCGCTACCTATGCCAGTTGACGCCAGACCGCGGCCTTGCCGAAGAGATCTTACAAGATACCTTCGTTGCTATTTGGAAGAGCGCAGCGAGCTTCGAAAAGCGGTCCAGCGTGCGCACCTGGATTTTTGGTGTCGCCCGTCGTCAGGCCCATAACACCTTGCGCCGTCATAGCCTTCAGCTTGACGGTGACGAAGCTCTCGAAAACATCGTTGACCCGGAACCATCGCTGGAAGAGCAGGTGCTTTCCCGTGTGGACTTCGAAGATCTGGTAGCAGGAATTAAGGCGCTTGCTCCAATATATAGAGAAGTATTGGTGCTCAACTTTGTACACGGTCTGCCTTATGCGGAGATCGCCCAAATTATTGGCATTCCGGAAGGCACAGTCAAGAGCCGCCTGAGCAATGCAAGGCGCGCGTTGCGGGAATTATTGAACCGTTGACTATATCAGGCTGTCATTCTGAGCGACAGCGAAGAATCTCGGCCGTTGCTGACAGATTCTTCGGTCGCTACCCGCTTCCTCAGAATGACATATTAGGAAGACCACTGAGGAGACCATCATGAACAAGCATGACGCAAACCACGTAACCGAATTTATCCCCGCATACCTTGGCGGGTCGTTAGACCGGAGCATGGCTGAAGCAGTGGGGACACATCTGGCCGTTTGCCGGGAATGCCAGTACGATTCTCTTGACTGGAAAGCGGTTGCTACCGCTACTCAAGCTGTAGCGACCGCTTCTCCTGCGGCTTCACGCGGACTGCTTGACCGGGTCTTTGAAAAGATCGAGGCCAGCGAGCGAGCGCCCTACTGGCATGAGCATTGGCTCCTTGCCTGGTTAAAGCGCCCGCTGGTCGCCCGCTCCATGGTAAGCAGCTTTGCTATGGTTGTCTTAGCGCTGCTACTGGTCATGACTCCCGTTGGGTCCTATGCTCAGCGGCTTCTCGAAGTCTTTCAACCGCGGCAGTTCGTCGCCGTCCCAATAACCTTAACCGACATGAGAGCGTTGAGCGCTCTTAGTCAGTATGGAGACTTCACGCATGAGGCTGAGGGAGATATCCAGCACGCTGATAGCGCGGCTGACGCCTCTACAAAGAGCGGCTTCTCTATCCTCACGCCTGGGACCCTGCCGGCCAGCGTGACGGCGGACCCGTCTTATGGAGTAGTGCCAAGCCGATCAGCAACCTTCACTTTTGACGCTGATAAGGCACAAGAGACCGTCCGCGGGGTGGGGCAGGAGCTACCACCACTGCCTGTTAATATCGATGGCAGCTCAATAGAGATAACAACCGGAATCGGTGTTATGACTATGTACGGAGGCAGTCCCAGTATGACAGGAGAAGGTAGCAGGCCGACAAATTCTATCCCGCAACTGATCATCGGGCAGGGATATGCGCCGGAGGCAACCTCTAGCGGCGCCTCGCCAAAGGAGTTAGAGGACTACGTACTTAGCCTGCCGGGTATATCAAACGAGCTGGCTAACGCAATCCGCGCCATCGGAGACCCTACTACAACCTGGCCTATTCCGGTGCCGGTTGGCGAAGTAAACACACATTCCGTTACGGTCCAGGGAGTATCAGGCACGGTCTTCGCCGAACCGAGCGGCTTTGCCACAGGAGTCATCTGGATTAAGAACGGGTTCATCTATGGAGTCGCCGGGCCCTTGAATGAAAATGAAGTATTGGCTGTTGCCAATTCGCTTCGGTAAGGACGCTAGTCAAAATGAGCCAAACGCCATCTCTCACAAAGGTAAGTAGCGGGGCAGCAGGAGTAGATACGCATCCCCCTGCTATTGATACTGATAATCTTGCCAAGTCCTATGGAAAAATCACTGCGCTTGCTGGCCTGACGATGTCTGTGCCGAAAGGCGAGGTCTTCGGTTTCCTGGGTCCCAACGGGGCCGGGAAGACCACTGCCGTAAAGCTGCTGCTCGGCCTGGTACGCCCCACGTCAGGACAGGCATCAGTGCTCGGGTCGCCTCTGGGCAATAGAGAGGCCCGCCGAAAAGTAGGCTACTTACCCGAGCTTTTTCGTTATCAGGAGTGGCTGTCCGCGCGCGAGGTGCTCATGCTGCATTGTGAGCTTGCGGGGGTGTCACAAGCCAGAAGGACGAGTGAGATCAATGCTGCCTTAGACATCGTTGGTCTGGTCCGGCGCGCCGATGATCGAGTAGGAACCTTCTCAAAGGGTATGCAGCAGCGACTTGGCCTTGGCGTGGCGCTGCTGGGCGAGCCCGAATTAATTTTCCTGGATGAGCCAACTTCAGCGCTGGACCCAATCGGTCGCTATGACGTGCGCGAGGTGATCCGCGAGCTGAAGCAGCGAGGCACAACAGTGTTCCTGAACTCGCATCTACTGAGTGAGGTAGAGCAAGTCTGCGACCGCGTAGCAGTCGTAGACCATGGCAAAGTCATCGCCATTGGCCCTATGGCCGATATCATTGGGGTAGCCAGCACCGTGCGAGTCCGCGCCACAGGACTCACCACTGCATCAGAAATGGCGTTGGCCCGCTTTGGTACGCCGGAAACTGAAGGAGACTGGTACACGTTCCGCGGGGTGACTGAGAATGACATTCCTGATCTAGTAGAAGAAGTTGTCAGACTTGGTGGGCGAGTGTACTCGGTTGAATCGCGGCACGAAAGTCTCGAAGACCGGTTTATACAGCTTCTACAAGAGGTCGGTGAAGCATGATGTCTGCTCCAGTCCTTGTCATAGCCCGTCTCACGCTGCGAGAGGCAGCGCGGCGGCGTCTGCTGCTGGCTGTAGTAGTCCTGACCGTGGTCCTGGTTGCGCTCAGCGCCTGGAGCTTCGGCAAGCTGACGTCGCTATCCTGCGATGACGGTGTGCCTTGCTCGCCAACTGAAACTAAGATGATTGCGGCCATGCTGGTGATTCTAATTACATTTATGTATAGCTTCGTGTTTACTCTTGGCGCGGTCTTTGTCGCAGTCCCCACCGTAGCCAGTGAGGTCGAATCCGGAGTTACGCTTGCGATGCTACCCAGACCAATCAGAAGGAGCGATATCATCCTGGGTAAATGGCTCGGCTGGGCTATCATTGCGGGTGGTTACACAATAGTGACTACGGGACTTGAGTTCATAGCGGTCCAGGCCGTCGTCGGATATACGCCGCCACACCCCATTACCGCCATCCTCTTTCTTCTGGGCGAATGCCTGGTTATGCTAACTCTTGGGCTTCTCTTTAGCACGCGGCTTGCGCCAATGACCGGTGGTATCATTGCACTTGTGCTGTTTGGCCTCGCCTGGATGGGTGGCGTTGCTCACGGGGTTGGGACGCTCCTGGAAAGCGATGCGGTGCGGAACATAGGTCTTGTTAGCAGCCTGATCCTGCCTACCGATGGTCTTTGGCGCGGCGCGCTCTTCAATATTGAGCCATCGATCCTTACCGAGGTCGCAGGGGCGAGCCGTGCGATGGCAGCTAACCCATTCTTGACCCATACTCCCCCATCGGCAGCGTACATTACATGGGCTGTCGCCTGGGTCATTATAATGCTTGGCCTCTCTATCCTCAGCTTCGAGCGGCGAGAGCCATAGTTCGAGAGCCTCATAGCCTAACGGCCACAGGCTACAGGCTGCACCCCAAATTTGCCATTCAGCCAAAATTGTTATATCCTAAGTTACCGTGGGGCTGTAGCTCAGCTGGGAGAGCATTTGGCTGGCAGCCAAAGGGTCAGGGGTTCGAGTCCCCTCAGCTCCACCATAGCACTGATCTCTCTAAACTAAGGGCCCTCTGTCCTCCAGGATGGAGGGGCTTTTTTCATTAATACACTTATTAGAATCCTCTCTCCATCTGGGAGCCTGTCCCTGAGGCTGTCGAAGGATTGGGAGAGAGTCAGGATTAGAGATGGACAGAGAAGAAATTCTGCATCATAGACTACACCCTTTCATGGTGTCCCCTGGAGATACCTCAGAGGCCATCCTGGATAAGATGTCCAAGACTGCCTTTCAAGGCCGCAACCTGGGCATGGCTCTGGATATCTGGAAGGAAATGCTCTCCAATAGGGTCACTATCTTCTTCGCCCTATCCGGGGCTATGGTCCCCGCGGGCATGGGCAAGGTATTGTCCTATCTGATAGAGCGCCGTTACATAGACGTCCTGGTATCCACCGGCGCTCAGTTGTTTCACGATACCTATGAGACCCTGGGCTATCACCACTATCAGATATTCGATCATGTGTCCGATGCAGAGCTAAGACGGCAAGACATAACCAGAATGCACGACGCCCTGGCGGACGATAAACAGCAGACTCAAGCCGAGAACGCTATTGCAGACTTTGCGGCTGGGCTGGACAATAAGACGTATACCACTAGAGAGTTTTTGCATAAATTTGGTCTCCACCTGGCCGACAGGACCTCGGAAGACCGCTACGGGGTGCTGGCTACGGCAGCAAAAGCCAACGTGCCGGTGTTATGTCCTGCTCTGGGCGATAGCGTCATTGGCACCGGACTTGCAATGGCCCGCTACCGGGGCCGCAGCAACCTACAGATAGATATAATCAAGGACGTCGTCGAGTCCGGCCTTATAGTCAAAAATACAGAGGAGGCTGGCGGTGCTACCGCTGTAGTAGTCATAGGCGGGGGACACCCCCGCAACTTCATACAACAGGCGGCAACCCTGGGCTATATATACCTGGGCGATGACAAGTGGTTCAACATGCACCACTACGGCATCCAGATAACCACCGACAGCCCACAATGGGGTGGTCTATCAGGCTCCACCTTTGAGGAGGCTAAGTCCTGGGGCAAGTTCCCCGATAGCTCTAAGACAGTAACAGCCTACTGCGACGCCACAATAGCCCTGCCGCTCCTTGTCACCGCCCTGGCCGAAGCAGAGTCTCGCGGCGGCATCAAGCGTCCCTGGCTGCCGGCCTTCGGCTGTGATGGAGCAGATATAAAGACAGAGTTTCGCTCCTAAGGCCGTTTAATTAGATAGAAATACCTAATATATACCTTTCTCCTTTAGTTATGCAAGGCTCTCATTAATGCCAAATATCTACCGTGACCTGATATAATGCTGGTAGAGGTGAAAGTCGATGTCGGATACTAAAGACTGGCTCGCCGAAAAGGCCAAAAAAGACCGCCAGCTATATGAACAATATGGCAGGCCCCTAGAGAAGGAACACGAAGGGGACTGCCTTGCAATCGGACCAGATGGGCAGACCATTCTCGGAGAAAATGATGTTGAAGTTCTCCGGCAAGCTATAGACACGTTTGGAAGTGGGAATTTCGCTTTTGTAAGGGTAGGTCGCCGCACCTTTGGTCAATGGCTCAGCAGCGCTCAGTAACCAGTAATAGCTACCCGTACCTCCCGATAGCAGCAGATATTCGAGGCCGCAGGATTCAGGCGGAAGCTCTTGTAGATACCGGATTTAGTGGATACCTGGTCATTCCCGACCACTTCCTTAATAGCGAGCTTGGCCTTCCTGACGCACGGATAGATTGGGGACTGGTTGGCTCGCTTATGAGTCGGATCGCGTCCTTGAACCTTGGGGCCATCTAGATTACAATAGATATGCTAACAGCACCTGCACCTTTGGGATTTGCCAGAGGGCAAGCGTGATGACCTCATTCACATTGCCAAGAAGTACATTGAGTCCTGGGCTGGTGATGGTGGTTACACCTGTGTCGTATGGAATCAGTGTCTTGCCATATTCATCTTCTAGCAGAGAATTTATTTCATCGACTAAATTAGTTGGCATAAAAACAGGTGTGCTATTCTCTACAACTTCACAGCATGGGATGTTTTCTGACTCTTAGTGAAAGGGACACGCATCAAATTCGTGCTCATGTAAAGATCTCGGACCGCGCGGCCTCTAACTTCACATAGCAACTGCCGTATAGCGCCAGTCAATTCGTTTCGACTGCTCAGGTACTAGCTGATGCCATGCCATCCGCTCTTGTTCCCTTCTTGAAATACACCACCGGTAGATCCAGTTACGACCTAGTCAAACTGGGCGAGCATATTGCAGGACAAGTTCTAAAGCAGACCGCGTATTTCGCGTTGTTAAGTACGCAACGGCTCAGGGACCTGACATAATCGGGTACACACCATACAAAGCCATGGTCAGCAACTCCTCCTTTAAAAACTCGTCCGTCTAGCTAGAATGCCAGCCAGACCCTAGCTTTTACACTCTCTTGGCTACCAGCCTTTTAACAAGCCAGCATTTCTCAAGGAGGCAGCCGGCCCATGAGAGGCTACCGGTTTACGAAGCCACCCAGGATATGTATTCGGCTTGATAACCTGGCTCTGGTGCCGGCTAACTTGTTGCAATACAAAGAGCAGTGGCAGGCTATTGCTAATAGCCATCCTACAGGTAGTGTGCTTATAGTTCTACCCAGGACTGAGGGAACCCATCGTCAGGCTTTAGAGAAAATGGCTATTACGCTTCAAGCTGGTCATCAAGTTACCACAGTATCCGCTGAGCAGTTTGTAGGTGTGTGATATAATACCCTTGTCACGATAAGGAGTGTAAATATGCCAAGAGAAGAGAGAATCATCAATATTAGTGAGATGCGGAGTCTGGTAGACTTCCTGCGTGTGGCTGAAGACGTACAAAAGACCAAGGAGCCAACCCTTCTGCGTCAGGATGGGGAACTCCTGGAACTGCGCGTGGCAAAGTCTGCAAAGAAATCGAGGCGCAAGGGGCAACCCATCAGAGAGGACGACCCGCTGTGGGATATTGTCGGCATGGCTCACTCAGACGGCCCTGGGGATGTCGCAGACAATGTCGACAAGTACCTCGCTGAGGCATACTTGCCCAACGAGGCATGAGTAACCGACCGACCCTATCACCTCGCCTCGCCCTGGTGGACACTGGCGCTTACTTTGCACTTTCAGATACCAAGGAGACCCGCCACCCTCTGGCTCGGTCGGTCTTTGAGCGTTTGACCAGGGAGCGCTGGCGGCTCTATAGCACCAATTTTATCGTTGCAGAAACTTCACCCAATATGGCCTAACCGTACTCACTCCTGACCACTTCTCACAGAGATAGCTGCTCCGCTTTCACTACACTTTCCCGAAGTGCTTCGACACCAGTACCCTGCAATCCTCTGGCAGGATATAGCAGGAATGCGTAATATCTATGAGGCTGTCAATGATGAAATGTAGGTAGCTCAATGGTAGCCCATGCCTGACCTCAATGGTTAGCAAGCGTATGATATAATACGTAGGCGTAGCAACAACTGCCCAACAGTTATTCTTGAGAGGAGGTGAATTATGGCAGAACAAGAATCTCATCTAAGCCGAAGCTTGCTAGTGCAGCCTGACCAGCCCTTGATTGGGGTTATCTTGCATGAGCATGGCAAAGATGTCGTCCGGTATTTCGCTGAAGAAGAGGCGGCTGACGCTGCTATCTCGAACACCGCCACTGAAGCGGCCCTAAGCGTCATTGGCGCCTGGAGCGACCTTGATTGGGATGAAACGGTAGAGGCCCTCGACCGCATCCGGCACGAGACGCCACCAACGCCACCTATTGAGCTGTGAAGCGCTACCTCCTCGACACGACGCCCCTTGCTGGTTTGCTGTTGGCTCGTCCAGCTATCGTCACACGGGTAACTCCATGGATGCGCAGCCACGAGGTTGCCACCAGTATCCTGGTATACGGCGAGGTCACCGAGCACCTTCGAGGATTGTCTGAGCCGTCCCGACGTCAGGCAGATTTGCGGACGTTGCTGAGGGAAGTATATACGTACTTCCTCACCTACCGCATTCTGGAGCGTTACGCTGACATCCGGCGTCAGCTTCGCCCACCACATGGGCCAGGACTCATCGGCGATATCGATACACTTATTGCTGCAACAGCGCTTGAGCGCAACTTGACAGTTGTTACTATGGACTCGGACTACCAGCGTGTCCCCGGCCTTAGGGTGATGGTTTTACCCCGCTGAACTCCTCCCCCTTGACAGCTTCTAGCTACCCACATGCTATACTTACCATATCCCCACAGGGACCATTCCCTGCTGGGAACTACTAGCCCGCGAGCACCACAGGAGCCGAGAATATTTTTCAAGAGTCCATTGGAAAATGGCGGTAAGAATTTTGACCGACGAAATAGTAGCCTTGAATAATAAACCTAACTTGATGTACAATACGAAAAGGCTGCGGTAAACCGAGTCCTTATCTCTCGAATTTTTACAATTCGGAGATGGCGACTTTCCCCGAAAACCGTTACCTTTGCTAGCGGGAGTAACTCAGTGGTAGAGTTCCTGCCTTCCAAGCAGGTTGTCGCGGGTTCGAATCCCGTCTCCCGCTCCAAACCTCTTATTTCGCATCTCAAACTTGCAAAATCTAACGCCTTAATCGACTCCGATGAGCCATCTAGCTTTCAGTGTCGATGGCCGCGAAAAGTCGTAGGCCTACAGCTAATGAGTATCTTCTGTTTGTTAGTCATGGTGTCCAAATCTTGACCAAGAACGACTCCGCAATCCGATGTATTGCAGTGAAATGCAACATGTGTTACACTCCAACAGATGCGACATTCAGGATGGCTTGTTCTCGTATACCGCGTTCCTACTGAACCGTCAAATGCGCGGGTATCGGTTTGGCGAGATCTCAAGCGGCTGGGGGTTCTTTATCTTCAGCAATGTGTTTGTATACTGCCGAACCGCTCCGACCTGCGCAAAGGTCTCGACGCGGTACGAGAGAAGATCTCTGGCAGGCACGGCGGCTCTAGCAACCTCTTTGAAGTGAAGCGCATGCCTGGCCCCGAGGAGCAGCAGTTGTATGACGGCTTCCGCGATCTCTCAGCACGGCAGTACGCAGAGATAGTCGAGGAGTGCGAGACCAAATTTGTACGTGAGGTCGAGTTCGAGACCTTCCGAGAAAACTTCACCTTTGCCGAAGCTGAGGAGATCGAACAGGACCTCGACAAAATCAGGCGCTGGTTCAAGCGGGTCCAAGAACGTGACTGGTTCGAAGCGCCAGGCCGGGCTGAGGTAACACAGTGGATCGATCAATGCGCCAGCCTACTCGATGATTTTTATGCGAAGGTGCATGAACGGACCGCGAGCGATCCTGGCGTCAGCCCGGATGCCGCAGAGATGGACTCCAATACTCGGAGACTACCGCGGCTAGCAGTTGCGCCTACACATTCGCCTTCAGGACCACCGGACCACACTACAAAAGGCGCAGTCCATAAAAAAAGGAGCATGCCTTCATGAATCCTCTACTGGCCCTGGCAATTGCTGCCATTCCATCATTTATAGCAAGTACTGTAGAGTTCGTTGAAGCCTTCACCATCGTGTTGGCCGTCGGAAACACACGGGGGTGGCGTTCCCCTATCTGGGGTACTATTGCTGCGATAGCAAGTCTGGCTTTCATCGTGATCGTGTTAGGTACGCCGCTGATTGTGTACCACGAGCAGATCAGTCAATATTTCCACCTCGGCGTTGGCGTGCTGTTGCTGCTGTTCGGCATGCGCTGGCTCCGGAAATCGATCTTGCGTTTCTCAGGTATCATCGCTCTACATGACGAAGAATTGATTTATCAACGCGAAGTTGCTGAGCTGCGGGCCCAAGGCCTCGATCCCCGCCGTTGGGACAATATAGGGTTCTGGTTTTCTTATAAGGCTGTGCTGCTTGAAGGCGTCGAAGTAGCCTTCATAGTAATCACCCTGGGCGCTCAGAGCAGTGAGGCATTGAAAGCGGCATCATTGGGCGCCGCTGCGGCGTTTATAGTAACGATGGCGTTGGGCGCTTTGCTGCGCAAGCCGCTGACCATAGTCCCTGAGAACTGGATGAAATTCGCAGTGGGCGTTATGCTAACGACCTTCGGCATCTTCTGGGGAGCGGAAGGCTTCCTTATCACGTGGCCTTGGCATCAAGCAACACTCCTGGTCTTGCTCGCTCTGGTTGTGGCTACAAGCGCCGCGAGTGTAGCAATGCTAAAAGCGATGCTGCCGCAGGGAGCTCAAGTAGCTGCGCGTAGGATCTAGTAAGAGTGCGAGGGTACTGATGAATTTGATAAAGGTCATCTGCAAGAACATTTGGGAGTTGCTGGTAGAAGACGGATGGATAGCCGCAGGGACAGTTATCTCACTAGCTGTAGCCGGGCTATGGGTGGTAGTGACCGGCTTCAATGAAACGCTCAGAGGCTTCGGGGGCTGGCTGCTTCTGCTGCTATTGATGCTGCTTCTAGTACTGAACCTCTACGCTACGGGACGAAGCGCTGCTCGTAAGCAAATGGAGGAAAGGTAAGATAGCTCGGCCACCACACCAATATTACAACGAGGTATGATTTAAGGATGAGACATGATCCGGATCGCAACGTTCAATCTTGAGAATCTCTTTACTCGCCCCGCGGCAATGAGCCAGTCCACCGGTGCGGAGGGCCGTCAGGCGATAGAGGACCACGCAACCGCCAATGCCATCGCTGGAAAGGACCTCTACTCTACTGAGGACAAGGCTAAGCTCATTGAACCCACCGACAGATACAAGTGACACTACCAAAATCCGCCAAAGAACGCTTTGGTGCAGATGCAGAAGGTTCGCGGCCGGCTTTTCCGTAAACCGCAGAATGGGCCAATCGAGGTCGTTGCTGACGGGCGCTGGGTCGGATGGTTCGAGCTGCGACGCGACGATGTGGAATGGCAGGCTACCTACAACACGGGGCGTGTTATCCATGAACAACGGCCCGACATCCTTATTGTCGTAGAGGTAGAGAACCGGCCCACACTTGAACGATTCAACGAGCAGGTGCTGAAGACGCAGTTCAATTTCAAGTATTCGCACTTCATGGTAATCGATGGGAATGATGCGCGCGGCATCGATCTCGGCATCCTCAGTCAGTTTCCAATCGCTGAGATCCGAAGTCACGTCGACGACCCCACGCCCAACGGCGGGCGGCTCTTCTCCAGGGATTGTCCGGAGTTCGACATCATATTGCCCTCTGGGGAGCGCCTAATCGTGTTGCCTAATCACCTGAAGTCAAAGCGAAACGGCGACGGCCAGGTATCACAAGAACGGCGCCAGGCACAAGCGGAGCGCGCCCACGCAATCGCCGTCATCGCGCTCTCCCGGTCGCCCTTTGTATTACTGGGAGGCGACCTGAACGATACACCTAACAGCACGGCTTTGGCCTCTATGTTCACAGACGGATTCCAGGATATTATGTCGCACCCGAACTATCCCACGGACCGGCCTGGCACTTACCAGACCGGTCTTGCGGGCAACAAGATCGACTATCTGATTATGTCACCGGAATTGGAAGCCAGGCTGCAAGACACAGGAATCGAACGGCGCGGGTCGTATCACCCAAGTACCTGGGAGCCTTTCGATACGGTCAGGAACGCGTCTGAGGAAGCGTCGGACCATCACCTCGTTTGGGCAGACTTCGACATCGGACCATGATCCGGCAAATGATTCGAACACGCGGGGCCTAAGAGGAATTGAAGATCTAAAGCAGCCATTATGGGGAAATAAGAGTACCTGCAAGCTCATGTCTTCCAGGTAAGCTGTCGCGGGTTCGAGTCCCCTCTCCCGCTCCAAACCACTCATTTTGACCTAAAATCTTTCAAACCTCACTCTTGCACCACCTTCTAGTTGCAAGTATGCTGAAGCGATCTTGGAACTCGCAGAACTTTGGGATATTGGTGATGTTCCTGGCAAGGTCCCAAAAGGTGTCATAGGACTGGCCTTCAGTTTATACTTTGCAAAAAACTAGTAGATCGCGACACTCAGTGATGCGTTAGCTTGACCCTTAACCACAACTCTGCTAGCCTGACCATCAGAGGAGAGCAGCTTATATTTTAAACAAAAGGTCTATTATATCAGCTAGCTAAAGCTAAAAGTGGTTCCATGTCCCGGACAAAAGATAAAAAGCGAGAGAGAATTCCCCTGTCAGGAACCTCGAAATACCAGTTGGAGAAGTAATAGTTGGGCCATGAAAGAGTAGGAGCGCTACCTCATTCTAAACCGTGGCGAGATGTCGTTGCGCAAATAGTGGCATCATCTAGTTCCGGGTCTGACGTAGCGGAACTGGCAAGATCCACACTCGAAAATGTCCAAATCCGGTTTCGCCGTCTTCATCAGGATGACGGAGTAATCGCTGCATTTCAGTTCTTAGTAGCCCTACCTAAATCTGCTTCGTCTAGCCCTTATCAAAGCGATCCTACTTATGATCCAACCGTTGACTTGAGTTCAAACCCATCTACTTTACGCCTAGTCGCGGAGCTTGGTTCATGGGTCGATTCACATCAAGAGTCGACAGAATACGCCAGTATTGCCAAAAAAGCTGGTGCGGATGCAATAGCACTTTGGTCTCAACAACAACAGCAGCAGCCGGGGCTTTTTCCTTACCAAGGTGACTCGAAGGAAGTCTGGAGGCGAGCCGATAATGGGTCAGGATTCTGTGAAGTGGCGCGCCTATTTTTCGCAAAGTTTACAGAAAGATACTTAAACTATTTCCTGGATCGAGAGGCTTCCGCCGTACTTCCTAATGCTAGTGAGCGGGATCGTCTTGCATCGCAACTGCAACAACATGTTGATGGCGTCTCGAAGTATGCATTTGAGACCTCTAGGATAACACAATCGTTTGCTGCTGGTTGGTTTAACCTACATGCCCGCCAAAGAACACCTTCTAAAGACGAATTAGAGTCATTCCTTTCAGTAGCTTTCGGCAAAATGAGAGAAGAACTAATTCGGGAGGCATCTAGCAAATGAATGCTAGCACTCCAGTGACAGTTCTATGTAATGGAGCAGATGGATCAGAACGGGAAACTGGCTCCGCTTCATCCTCGATTCTCGATCTCAACTACTTGGAGCACGCAGGAGTTAAGCCCGTTGTTCACATCAGCCTTCCTGATTTCATTAGAAACGTTTACCACCTGCCTGATCGTATTCTGGATCTGCTTGAACTAGCTGCATATGTTTATTGTGCTGATCGCTTAGTCAAACGAGGAAGTAAAGGTGCGGTGGAGTATCATGCCTGGGCGCGGTCATTCCAATTCTTTGTTAAAGTCAGGGACTTCAATTTTTGGCAGCAAAATATAGTATCGGATACACTTTCCGCTGCCCTCCAGTTCATGACTGGCGATCGAGAATATGACTTTATCTTCCAGCCTGGACATTCAACTCCACCTACAAGCTTGTTTGACACAGAAAAGTTTCACATTACTCCTAATAATGGACTTTCTGTCATTCTATTCTCTGGCGGCTTAGATTCATTAGCTGGCACCATTCAGCGACTCGAAGGTACAAATGATAATATCTGCTTAGTCAGTCATCAATCCCAACCAGGTACGAAACGGACACAGAACCGCTTGTTCAATGTTCTTGCAAGCCACTATCCAGGAAGACTTAATCATTATAGATTTGGCTGTAACCTGCGTGGAGTACGCGCTGCGGAAGAGACACAGCGAACCAGAGCATTTTTGTATACGAGCATTGCTTGTGCTATTGCCCAGACATTTAACCAAGAGCATTTCTTTGTATACGAAAATGGTGTTACTGGCATGAATTTCGCGCGAAGGGAAGACCTCTCTAATGCGAGAGCTAGCCGCACGACACACCCCCAAACTATTAGGCGACTCCAAGAAGTCTTTTCTCTTATAACTGGCGGGCCCATGACCATAGAGCTTCCATTTTTGTGGCAAACCAAGACCGACATCATAGAATCCCTATATAAGGGGCCACACCCTGAACTCATCCCTAGTTCAGTATCATGCAGCAGAACCTTTCTCAATCTTGGACAAGCGACACACTGTGGAGGATGTTCGCAATGCATTGACCGTCGAATTGCGGCATACGCAGCGAAGGCGGATAATCTGGATGATACAGGTATTTATGCGCAGGATATAATTAACAAAAGTATCTCGAACAGTGAGATCAAAACGACTGCCGTAGATTATCTTAGGCAAGCACGCAATTTTAGTACTTGGAATGTCGATCACTTTTACCAGCAAATGTTGAGCGAATTATCCGAATCAGTAGAATACTTGCCTGATTGCTTGGATGAGACAGATGCAGTTGAACGAGTATGGAATCTTTGTCGGCGTCATGGAAACCAAGTAGCAGCAGGAATGCATCGCATGAGGGATATTCACGAGAATCTATATAATAAGCTGGAGACGGACTCGTTGCTCCAGATTATATCGGTGCGCGAGTACCTACAGAATCCAGTTGAACGCTTGGTCAGTGCTATAACCACTATAGTTTCTAATTCCATACCAAAGATGTTTAGTGCAACCCCCCCAGCCCATGAGGCTGATCTGAACCTTAAGATCAGTGCCCTATTGGACACCCACGGACTCGACCTAAGAAGGGAACACCCGGCAGTCTCTTTTGCAAGTGCTCACGTAGTGGCTGATCAGGGTAGTGAGGAACATGACTTACTGATCGAAACCAAGTACATCCGACAAGCCACTTCGCCCAGCAAAGCATCCGAGGGCATGGCAGCAGACCTCACAAAATACCCTGAAGGTTCCCATATTCTGTTTCTTGTATATGACCCAGCACACGCGATCAAGGAAGATGTGCTCTTCAAGAAAGACTTCGAATCAAAAGGAAGATGTACCGTCTTGATCTTGCGCTAGGAAGTAAGTGTCCTGATCGGGTCTTGTGGTTCAGTGGGGTTATCGATTCTGAGGAATTTCGAGACTTCTTATTCTTTAACCCACAAGTATGATGCTTATAAGATATAAGTAATCCATTTTGGGGGAAAGTGGTACAAGCAAGACTATACCTCCAAGCAGGCCGTCGCGGGTTCGAATCCCGTCTCTCGCTCCAAACCTCTTATTTCGCATCTCAAACTTGCAAAATCTAACGTCTTAATAGACTCCGATGAGCCATCTAGCTTTTAGCGTCGATGGCCAACGAAACGTCGTAGGCAGAACGAAGTCATATTGAGTGGCGGGGCGTTCCCGGGTATACTATCTGTCCATAGGACATAACCCGACGACGGATATTTATCTGAAAGAATAGGCTACCCAAGTACCCGCCCATCGACTCTCGTCCAGAAAGGCATAAATGGATACTTCTAAAATCACTCTCGAATACCTCAGAGACTACTACGCTGCGCTCGGCTTCCCACTTACAGACGACGACCTGGCCGCCATACTTCCTGGAGTGCAAGCGGTCTACGACGGCGCCCAATACCTAGCTGAACTACTAACGGCTAAAGATGAACCAGCCACAGCGTTCCGGCCCGATTTCACACAAGGCCGTGAGGAGGCGATGGGCGGCGGAAAAACCAGTAGTCGTGATACATAACGGGTAAGCTGCTTATGGCTGAAGACCTTCAATATCTTTCCATTGCCGAGGCTGCCGAGCGGATCAAATCGGGAGTACTATCGCCGGTAGAGCTGACCGAGGCTTACCTGGATCGGATCGAGGGTTGGGATGCTCAGCTCAATGCCTATATCACGATAACCGCGGGAGAGGCGAGGACTCCGGCGGCAGAGGCCCAGCGAGAAATTCGAGATGGAAGGTACCTTGGCCCCCTACACGGTATCCCGGTCGGACTAAAGGACCTGGTGGCTACCAAAGGTGTGCGCACAACCGGCGGATCGAAGATCCTTGAGCAATGGATACCCGATGAGGATGCTATTGTAGTAAAGAAACTGCGAGAGGCAGGCGCGGTGGTTATAGGGAAGCTGGGCTTGCACGAGTACGCCTACGGCCCTACCGGCATAAATCCACACTACGGCACAGCACAAAACCCCTGGGACAGCAGTAAAATGCCGGGTGGCTCCAGCAGTGGTTCCGGCGTGGCTGTAGCAGCCGGACTGTGTGCCGGAGCCATAGGTAGCGAACCGGGACGTGGGAGCGTCGGCGAGCCATCGCCTCGTAGCGCTGTCGTCTACTTATGCTCACTTCCGGCATCGACTGGCTCCGGCTGCTGGAGCAGGCCCAGTTGCTCCATCAAGGCGAAGCGGTCCGAGACGCCCCAGTGCTCCACCATTTTCCCGCCATCGAACCGGCAAATGTCGATTACGTCGATTTCCATTTGTTTGCCCGTCGGCGGCCGGCCCATGAAGGGTCCGCTGTTGGTGCCACGTCCTTTGAGGCGTGCCCATACTTTGTCGCCCACTGCAACGGTGTCTTCGATGGTGAGCTGCAAGTCGGGGATACCTTGCCGCAGGTTGCGGATCATTACCTTCAGTCCGGCCAGTCCCTGGGGCGCGCCATGCTGGTGTTCCACCATCTCCGGCGCAACCACGGCGTCCAGCGCTGCCATATTGCCTTTGCTGAAGCCTTCCTCGATAATTATACGAAACGAATTGATGTGCTCGACGGACATGACTACCTCCTAGTGGAATAAATATGATACAGTGGAACTGTATCTAATACAGTGAGACTACACCTAATGAGTAAGCCTGTCAAGTCCCCTGAAGAGAAAGTCCGGCCAAAACGTCGCTACGACTCTGCCCGTCGCCGAGCACAGGCAGGGGAAACGCGCCAGCGCATTCTGGAGGCGGCGCAGCGGCTCTTCCCGGCGGGGGGCTACGCCGGCACGACTATCGACGGAGTGGCGAAGGACGCGGGAGTGGCGGTGGAGACCGTGTATGCCGTATTTGGTAGCAAGCGGGCGCTGCTGGCCAGCCTCGTAGGTAGATTGGTGGGCGGCGAAGAATCCCCTGTACCACTCTTGCAGCAATCGGGACCCCAGGCGATTCGCGAAGAGCGCGACCAGCGCCGCCAAATCCGCGCGTTCTCCGCCGATATCTCACGGGTCGTCGAACGGGTCGCTCCTATCTTCGAGGTGATCCGGAGTGCGGCGGCCACTGAGCCCGAGATGGCGAGTCTCATCCAGGATATGCAGAGCAACCGCCTGGAGAACCTGACCCGATTCGCGGGGTGGGTCGCCGCCAGTGGGCCCCTCCGGGACGGCATAGATGTCGCCGCGGCGGCCGAGACAGTGTGGGCACTCGCCAGTCCAGAGGTGTACCGCCTGCTGACAGGCGATAAGGGCTGGACTAGAGAACGCTACGCGCAGTGGCTCGGAAATTCCTTAGTCGCCCTTCTGCTGCCCGATGCTCCGACCTAGGGCCGAGTTATTTTCTTAGCAGTGTCTATAGCCGATCCAGCACTCCGCCAGCGGGTGCGCATCAACTCCGTATGTGCTCGTCGCCGAGCTTCTCGTGATGTCTAAAACTTTTGCAATAAGGAGACCGCCGATGGATACTGAAATCACTATAGATTATCTCAGAGACCACTACGCTGCCCTCGGCTTCACACTAAGCGACGATGACCTGACTGTCATACTCCCTGGAGTGCAAGCAGTCTACGACGGCGCCCGGTACCTGGCTGAACTATTAGCGGCTGAAGATGAGCCAGCTACGGCGTTCCGGCCCGATTTCACACAAGGCCGTGAGGAGACGCATGGGTAACGGAAAAACCAGTAGTCGTGATACATAACCGGTAAGGTGCTTATGGCTGAAGACCTTCAATATCTTTCCATTGCTGAGTCTGCCGGGCGGATCAAGGCTGGAGTACTATCGCCGGTAGAGTTGACCGAGGCTTACCTGGAACGGATTGAGCAACTGGATGGCAGGCTCAATGCCTATATCACCGTGTTGGCTCAGGAGGCGCGGGATGAAGCAGAGCAAGTCCAGCGAGAAATTCGAGATGGAAGGTATCTTGGCCCTCTTCATGGCATCCCAATTGGACTGAAGGACCTGGTGGCTACCAAAGGTGTGCGGACTACCGGCGGGTCCAAGATTCTTGAGGGGTGGATACCCAATGAGGATGCTATCGTAGTAAAGAAACTACGTGAGGCGGGCGCGGTAATTATAGGAAAGCTGGGCTTGCACGAGTACGCCTACGGCCCTACCGGTATAAATCCACACTATGGCACACCACAAAACTCCTGGGACAGCGGTCGAATGCCGGGAGGATCCAGCAGTGGCTCCGGCGTGGCTGTAGCCGCCGGACTGTGTGCCGGCGCCATAGGGAGCGATACCGGCGGCTCCATCCGTATCCCCTCCAGCCTATGCGGTATCGTCGGCCTCAAGCCTACCTATGGACGGGTGAGCCGCAAAGGTGTTATCCCCTTATCGTGGTCTCTCGACCATATTGGCCCGATGGTCCGGCGGGTGGAGGATGCCGCTCTGATGCTTAATGCCATCGCAGGCTATGACCCGGCAGACCCTGGTTCGGCCAGGGTTCCCGTACCTGACTTTACGGCAGGAATTCACGACTCGATACGCGGGCTGAGGATAGGCGTGCCGCGGAACGACTTCTTTCAGCGGTTACACCCCGAAGTGGCAGAGATGATTGAAGAGACGATACGGGTAATGAGTCGCTTGGGTGCGAAGGTCCAGGATATCGATTTACCCTTAGTACGAGATGCCTCCTTTGTATCCGGGCAGGTGCTGACCTGCGAGGCAGCAGCCTACCACGAACCTTTGCTCAAAAAGCGCTGGGATGAATACTCCCCAGGTGTGCGAAATCGGCTTTTGCCCGGGCTGGCCGTCACAGGAGCCATGTATCTGCTCGGCCAACGAGCACGCCTGCTGCTGATAGCCCGCGCCCGTCGCGCCATGGAGGAGGTAGACCTGTTGCTGGCTCCAACCACTCCTGTAGCTGCCCCTCTGCTGGATGAAGAGACTATGGATTTCGATGGCCGAAGTGAATCGGTGGTGAATGTCCTAACACGACTTAACCGTCCCTTCAACGTAACCGGCCTACCGGCTATCTCAGTGCCATGCGGCTTCACCAGGGCGGGACTGCCGGTAGGCTTGCAGTTGGCCGGCCGCGCGTGGGAGGAAGCAACGGTGTTGCGCGCCGCCTACGCATATGAGCAGGCAACAGAGTGGTACGCGATCCGCCCTCCGTTTCCAATTCCCAAGTAAGGACCTCTCTGTACTTGGTCATCCGCTACCTGTATGGGTGGACCTCCACCCGAGTGGGAGAGAGTATGAGCAAGACCTTGTTGCTGGGAGCGCGCTTTATCTTATTAACCAGATCCTCGACCTCAGACTCGGCGAAGGCCGTGGCCTCAACCTCTGCTTGAGCAGGCTCTTGAGCATCCCTTACCTCATCCAGCACAGTTATTTGCGTTCCTAAGGCAGCTTCTAGCTGGCGCACCCGGTTTTGAAGCCCTGGAGAGGCCAGGACCATCAAATGCTTTCGGTCTACTGTAGATATATCTGTTGTCAGCTCCCTGTCCTGATTCAATATTCGCCAATGATAAAAAAGAAAAGTGCCGATAACCGTTACATTTCCTATATTGCTAAAAATGGTAGCGGTGAAGCGACGGGTGATAGGCTCACCCAGGACCAGTCGGAGGAGTCCGTTCAGAAGAAAGGCCCCGTTGAAAAGTATACCTATAACTGAGGCGAAGATGACTAAGTACAGGACCAAACGACGAGATAGGGCCGTCCTCTCTACATCTCCCTCTTCCTCGACCAGACGCTGCATACGGACCCAGTGAGGCAGCCACACAGCCAGCCCGATGACCGTCAGCACTATGAACACGCTCAACTGGTCCCGCCACCAGTCCGGAGACCGCTTCAGCTCTTGACCTACTCCAAAGCCAATTTCTAGAAGGACTCTTATGAGACTTGCCAGGCCAACGGTCACAGAAAGTAAGCCAGCCAGGGATACAAGGTAATTGTAGCGTCTGCGGACGCCCGCCAGCGCGCCACCTGTAGGGGCGAGGCTCTGTCTTGAGCTTGTCGAAAGGTCCCCTCGCCCTTTTGGGAGCGCATCCTCCAGTACAACGTTCCAGTGATATGCCCAGGCGCCACCTCCTATTATTAAGGCAGGCAGGGCGTATTGAAGCGTGCTAAGCTGTGCCGACACCGATATTGCTCGATAGCCAAAGGCGTACCGAAGCGCCTCGAATAGTAAAGCTCCCAGGCCGCTAACGGTAAGCGCCAGTCCCACGAACACGAAGAAGTACAGATATACATGCCTTAGGAGACTTTCCGCGTCCTTTCTGCCTAAATATAGCCAGTGGAAAGACCACCAGGCGGCCCCTCCTATTATAGGGGCAAAACTCAGGCTCCACCGCTTTAGTAGGGTGGGCGTCCCAGCGCCTGCGATCTGCTGCGCTAGACCGCCGGTGACAAAAGATATAATCAAGGACAGGTTCATAAATATACCGGCCCCCAGGACACTAAGAGATATAAGAGAGACTATGTAGATGTACCAACGCCGGAGAGTGCGAGCAGCGCGTGTTGACTGTCCTTCCTCCTTTTCTACTTCCCAGTGGTAGTACCAGATAAAGCTGTATACCACCAACCAGACACCAGCGTTGAATACGTCGTAGATTTTCGGCGGTAGACTTACCGGAGCAATGGAAGTCCCAGTAAGGTAGCCCAAGAAATGGTAGATAAAACGGACAGCATTGAAGGTAGCCGCCAGGCTAGCCACAGTCAAAACGGCGTTGAGGAACAGCTTCCGCAGCGGCGCTTGCTGCTCCTGGGGCGCTTGATAAGCCCTGCGCTGTGAGGCCAGCCAGTGGACGGCCCAAAGTGGGGCCCCAACAATTATCATCGGGAGGTAGGCGCTTAGAACGCGGCGCCAGTATCCCGTGTCACCTGTAAGCGAACCTGGCTCCAGAAAAAACTTGATAGCAGAGGAAACGAGGCTTCCGGCGGCATATGCCACCATTAACAGAGTAATAAAGCTTACTACGTAAAAATAGAGCCGTCCAATAGTAGTGCCCATCTAGCCAGTACCTGAGATTAGAAGTGTGGCGGATAAGTTGGAGATGTTATCTTCCATTCGTCACCCTCCTTTCGGAGGCGAAAATCTATTCTTGTAGTATAGTCTGAGGTCTGCAAAGGCCCGGAAGACCTGAAGGTTGAAATAGAGATGACGATTTTGGCTTCCGCATCTTTGATCTCGCTGCTTTCCAGTACCAGACGCCGGCTTGCATCGTCCTGAATATACCCGCCTGATTTCCGGTTCACGTATGCTTCTCGCATCCGAAAGTCCTTAACAGACTCGGAAAGATAGCTATAGGCTTTCTCCCAGTCGTTATCCTCCAGCGCTTTGAGATAACTCTGCGTCAATGCCTCCGGGCTTCCGGCAGGGTACTCCGTCTCTCCATTCCGGTCTATGAAAAACAGGGCTACTATGCCTAGAACAATGAACAGGCCGATCCCAGACAGCATGGCAATGAGAAGTTTATCAGAGTTGCGTTTCATTATGCGTGCCACCTTTGTCGTGTATGCACCGCTCCAAGCATATCTATACTAGCTACCTCATTAGCTCTTGTGACATTCAAGCCAACTATGACTATGTCTGGTCTCGCTATCTCATGAATATATATGACTGAACTCCTTAAAATAGAATTAACACTAAACCTATTATTTTATTGAAGTAGCCAGGGAGCAAAGGATGCACATACAATCATATCAAAATACAAATCTGTACGTATTCTGGTTGGTGTTAATTCTTTAAAAACAGGCTGCAGTAGGTTTAAATGCCATTTTCTACTTCATAACTGTGTTTATTGGGTACTCTTGCAGTTAAAAGTAACCCTTATTATAATTGAGTTATACCAAATTAAGAGAGTAATACTATGCCGTATGTTGTTGGACCTAAGGGGCAAGTAGTAATCGCTAAAGAGTTTCGAGAAAAACTGGGCGTGAAGTCCGGATGGACAGCCATCCAGCGTCTGGTTGGAGATCATATAGAGGTCTATTTCCTGCCGCCGTCGCATCGAAGGTCCCTTAAAGGAAGTCTAGCCAAATACACCAAGATAAAAATCGAGCCTGGCGAGGAATGGGAAAAGGCTAGAGAAGATGCTTGGAATAAGGCTGCTAATGAGAAGGAGACAGCCCTTAGAGAAGAGAAGCTTTTGTGAGCGGCCTACTGGATACCAGCATGGTAGTCCGTTACCTTATAGGCTACCCTCTAGATATGGCAGAACAAGCCGCTAGAGTCATCGACGGAGAGGCAGACTTACAAGTGACTGACGGAGTAATAATGGAGACTGCCTATGTCCTGAGGTCGGTGTATGGAGTAGCAAGGGAGACGGTGGAAGACTACCTGATCGACTTCCTTCAGAAAGAGAACATTGGCGCCTTTGGTCTGGACAAGGGCCAAGTGATTCAAGCCCTGCTAATATGCCGGCCATCAGGCCGGGTGTCCTTCGCTGACGCGCTGCTTTGGGCCGCTGCACAGTCCACGCGTGAGAAAATCGTCTATTCCCTCGATGAGCGGTTCCCTACTGATGGCATTGAGGTGCGCAAAGGCAGGTGAAATAAGTTAAGGTATTCCTCGGAGGTGTTATGGCGAGGCTCACGCGAGAGGAGGCAATTGCCATATTTGAGGCGGAGCGGAGCGAGCTTGATACCCTATTTGCTCGGCTCTCGGACGCGGAGATGACACTTCGGGCTACGATCGGCGGCGGCGACTGGTCAGCCAAGGACCTGATGGGCCACATTGCTTTCTGGGAGGAGCTTGCCGCCCAGGCGCTGGCAGACTGGCGCTCAAGGCGCCGGCCGGGGGTCGAGGAGATCTTCGACGCGGGCAGGCCAGGCACAGACGCGGCGAACGCACGCAACCAGGAGCATACGGCTTCCCAGCCGCTCAAGGAGGTAAGCCAGCGGGCTGACGCGGCGCATCGAGCGATAATAGAGGCTATACAAGGATTGACCGACGATGAGTGGCAGGCAGAGCCCCCATACCCCGACGCGCACGAGGCCACGCTGGGCGAGCTGCTTGGCGCCGTGCTCTGGGGGCCAGCAGGACCATTCCGTCATGCGTCCGCTCATCTGGACGACCTGCGGTCCTACGTAGAGTCACTGCCACCCCCTAGAACATCGGTGACTTCGCCCCAGAGATATTAATGCCAACGGTATAGGCTATAGCCTCGTAGGTATTGCGTTTATTGCGAATACTGTATATAATCGCGGTAGAAAGGTAGTAAAGATCATGCAACGCTTGCCGAACGCTGCTCCAACTGAACTATTCATCTCTGCAAATGAGGTAGAGCGTAATGAGGCGGAGTCCCTTGCTAATCTGCTCGAGAGACAAGGACCTCAAAAGATTGACTCATTGACTCTGAATGGCAAGGCTATCACTGTCCCGGGCCCAGTCTATGAACTCTTATTACGTGCACTCCATTACCTAGCTCAAGGAAAGGCCATATCTCTAGTCGCGGTGGAAAGCTCTCTTACCACTCAGAAGGCAGCGGACATCCTCAATATATCCCGGCCTTTCCTGATTATCCTGCTGGAACGAGGGGAGATTCCGTTCCACAAGGTAGGGTCACATCGCAGGATCTCTCTCGATGCGCTCCTCGACTACAAGCACCGACGTGATCAGGAGCGACGCTCGGCCTTGAAGCAATTGACCGAGGACGCTCAAGAAAGCGGACTTTATCAGTCTCTCGCCTAAGGTATCCCTTCTCCCGTCTCCCACCACTCATATGTCCCGCGCAGTCCGAGTTCAGCGCGCTTCTGTGCGATATAAGACGTAGACTCAGTGGTATGCGCTATAGCATCCATCTCCGCGCCGAGCATAACGCCGCGCCTGAAGCCCATCGACTCCATCTGGTGATTGATAGCGGCTTTCTTGATGGCTAACAAGTCTGAAGAGACCTTCGCTATCTCCTTGGCAAAAGCCATAGTCGTGGCCTCCAGCTCCGCTGCTGGTACTGCGCGATTGGCCCAGCCCCAGTGCGCCGCCTCTACGCCGCTTATCTTCTTGCCGACGGTCATGGAGAATTCTTTTGCCAGCGCCGGGCCGGCATACCAGGCCCAAAACGGACTGATTAGTCCGCCACCCAGGGGCAACGTCGGCCAGCCAATCTGTGCATCTTCAGCGACTATCCTCATATCGGTAAGCGACGCTAGAACGTTTGCCACGCCGAGGCAGTAGCCATGGATCTGGCCGATGACCGGCTTCGGCAGGTCCCAGGCCATGAACCCGGTCTTGAGCGTGCTGTTAATGATACCCTGTCTGTCCGCAGCAACACCATGACGCCGCCTTGGCGCCGCTTCGCCCTCGGCCCGCTGTCCGCCGGTAAGATCGGCGCCCGCGGAAAACGCTCGGCCACTGCCTTTAAGAATGGCAACGCGTATAGAGTCGTCTTCTGCTACCTCATCCCAGATGTCGCGCAATCGCTGCTGCACTTCAGCATTGATTGCGTTCAGCTTCTCAGGCCGATTGAGAGTGACTACGGCGATCCTTCCCTGTTTCTCTAAAAGGACTGGTCCATCTTCCATTTACAGTACCTCCTTATGCTAATTCATGAACAACTACGTCCCCACTATCTCGCTTTTACACTCTTGGCCTGATTATATAGGAACTCTGGACTAAAATCGGCCCCGTTAGGCCAGACTACCGTACCCAATTCTTTGTCTACTCTGGCCTGAGAGAAGAAGGAGGGGTCCTTCAACGGCTCAAAAATCTCACCGTATAACTCATTCTCCAAGTCAATTTCTCGGCGGGAGCCATCTAAAAAGGTCAGTTCCAACACATATGGGTAGAGTACTTTTACATCCCTTACGACTTCCATTTTTGTCTCCTAACCACTTACTCCAGGGGATCAATACGAGAGAGGGGCTGGCGTTCCCTGGCGCGCCGCCAGTTGTCACGTAACTCTATTTGGTGCATAGAAGCCCAGTCTACCACTAAACTTTGCGCTCGGCGTGGCAACACTCCTTCAATTACCTGCACTGGATCGATGCGAAACAACGCCCTATATTCACCATAAATGGCGTGGAAGTGGGCTGGCTCATGGTCATTATAGAACATGGAAATGATGATTCCATAAAACTCTGCTATCCTGGGCATACTGCTATTACCTAACTACTATGCCTATATCCAAGCTCTTACAAAGGCTTGTTCATTTTTGGCTACGGCTCCCTCTTAAAACCTCTACGGATAAGTTGGTTAAACTCAGCCCATTATCATCACGACCTGATTATCTGTCAATAGGTCTGTTTTAGAACATATCGCTTGGCTGGACAATTTTCAGATGCGCCTCTATACTATGCCCCATCGCCAACTGGTCGAACTCCTTTAGTAGAACTCATACGAAAGTCAGAATATTTATGCGTAAACCTGTCCAACTCATCCATACCTCTGATGTCCATCTCGCCGATGGCTACTCCGCGCTTGCAGCGGTGGTAGATCTAGGTAACTCGCTACACAGTGATGCCCTTCTGATCGCAGGCGATCTGTTCGACCACGGACGTATAAGGGATGAAGTGATTACAGGCTTTCTGAATGAGGCCCAGCGTTTCAGGGGCTCGGTGATAGTGCTTCCGGGAAATCACGATCCTTACGATAGCTCTTCGATATACCGGCGTCCTAGCTTTAACTCGGCGCCGCCGAATCTACGTCTACTTACTCAGCCGGATGACGGCCCGGTTGCATTCAATAAGTTAGGACTTGGGGTATGGGGACGACCCACAGTCAACCACGATCCCACTTTTCAGCCACTGCACCAGGTCCCACCAAGAGGTGGCGACCGCTGGTACGTGGTTCTCGCTCATGGACATCTCGTGGAACGCCTCGGCGGACCTCCTTCTTCGCCCATACTACGAAGCGAGATAGCTGACGCGCCCTGTGACTACATAGCTCTCGGCCACTGGGACCACTTCCGAGATGTCTCAGAAGGCTCAGTGCCTGCCTACTACTCCGGCTCACCACGCCGGCACGTAGGCCATGGCTCGATTGTGCTGGTGGAGTTATGCCAGAATGGTGTTTCGATAGAACGGCTTTCACTGTCGTATTAGAGCTGCAAGGAAGCTGGAGAATAGCAGCTTTTATTGGCAGACCATCAGGCTTCGCTTACGTAATTCAAATTAGACATCAATTCGTTTATTTTCTTTGTTTCGAATATTGCTTTTATCTATAAGTTATGTTAGCATTATACCTACAAGATTATGCATAGGTTCATCTAAATAAGGACTTTTATTATGGATAGTATCCTAAAACTAGAACGAGAGCCGATTTTAGCGTCTGAATCTGAAGCTCACGCTATACAGAAGCTAGAAGTGGCGCTGTCTCAGCATGCTCCTAACACAGCCACAGTGCGACTTATAGGACCAAATGGTGATAGCTTAGACCTGCCTGTGTCCGTATATACACTATTGAGGCACTTGGTGCATGACCTTGCCCAGGGTCATGCTGTTACGATCATGCCTATTGAGACAGAACTGACCACTCAACAAGCGGCTGACCTACTAAATGTCTCACGACCATTCATAGTGAAGCTTCTTGAGTCAGGAGAAATGCCTTTCCACACCGTAGGTACGCATAGGCGCATCTATCTACACGACCTCTTGGAGTATCGCAAACGACGAAGCGAAAATCGTCGGCAATACTTTGCCAGAGCCGCCCAAGAGGCTCAAAATATGGGTCTCTACTAACATGGAATTTACTGTTATTATTCATCTTGCAGACGAGGGAGGTTACTGGACCGAAGTTCCGGCTCTCCCTGGATGTGGCTCTCAGGGAGAAACCGTAGACGAGGCTATCTCTATGACCAAGGATGCCATAGAAGGATTCATATCTTACCTAAAAGACAAGGGAAAAGAAATTCCCGTCGAAAAAGATATTCTGGTGAAAGTGGCGGTAGCCGTATAGCCATATTTATGTACCGCCCTCCTGATCCTCCTCTCTAATCGTTCAAAAATTCACAGAATCTGTTATAATAAAGCTTGTGTGTTTGAAAAGTACTCATACAAATTATATTTAAGGAAACTACCTATTGATAAGACCCATACGTAATATTGCTATCATAGCCCACGTTGACCACGGGAAGACTACCCTGGTGGATGCTCTGCTCAAGCAGAGCCATATTTTCCGGGAGAATGAGCAGGTGGGCGACCTCATCATGGACTCCAATGACCTGGAGCGTGAGCGAGGGATCACTATCCTTGCTAAGAACACCGCGGTCATGTACGAGGACGTCCGTATAAACATCATCGACACTCCGGGCCACGCGGACTTTGGCGGCGAGGTGGAGCGTGTGCTGAATATGGCAGATGCCTGTCTGCTCCTGGTGGACGCGGTCGAAGGACCGATGCCACAGACCCGTTATGTCCTGGCTAAGGCATTCGAGATGGGGTTGAAGGCCATTGTAGTGATAAATAAGATCGACCGGCCCATGGCGCGCCTGACAGAAGTGGTAGGGCTAACTCAGGACTTGTTCCTTTCTCTGGCCACAGACGCTGAGCAGTTGGACTTCCGCGTCGTCTATACTAACGCTAAGGCCGGCACCGCTAGCCTCGATCCCAACGAGCCGGGTGTCTCGATGGAGCCGCTGTTCAAGACCATCATCGAGGTGGTCCCTGCTCCTGATGTAGACATCGAAGGTCCCCTTCAATTCCTGGCTACCACCCTTGCCTACGACAGCTATCGTGGGAAGATAGCCATCGGGCGTATCTTCCGCGGCGGCATTCGCACCGGCGACACAGTGGTGAGGATCGACCGCAAGGGGCAGCAAACTCGAGGCAAGATCAACCAGGTGTTCAGCTTCCTTGGCTTGAAGCGGCAAGAGGTCCAGGAGGCATCTGCCGGCGATATTGTAGCTATTAGTGGTATAGAAGAGGTAAATGTCGGCGATACAATCGCAGCAGTCGATGCTCCTGAGGCGCTTCCGATTATAATGATCGACGAGCCAACCGTAAGCATGACCTTTGGCGTGAACACCTCGCCCCTTGGTGGACGAGACGGTCGCTTTTGCACCTCCCGACAGATCCGTGAGCGGCTCTACCGGGAGCTGGAGACCAACGTGAGCCTGCGGGTATCGGACACTGAGGAGGCTGATGTTTTCAATATATCCGGCCGCGGAGAGCTTCACCTGAGCATTCTAATCGAGGTGCTGCGTCGCGAAGGCTACGAGCTGGAGGTATCCAAGCCGGAGGTGATCACCAAGATCATCGACGGATATATCCAAGAGCCCTTTGAGCTTTTGGTAATGGACACTCAGGAGGCTTACATCGGCGCCTTGACGGAGGCCCTGGCCAAGCGAGGAGCCGTCATGGATGACCTGCGTCACGATAGAAATGGTGGAGTCCGCATGGAGTTCACTATACCAACCAGAGGTCTTATAGGGTTCCGCAACGCGTTCCTGACCTTGACGGCCGGCAACGGGACCATGAGCAGCTTGTTTCTGGGATACAGGCCCTGGGCTGGTGGGCTAAGGGGTAGCCGCAACGGAGCGCTGGTCGCCCATGAAGCTGGCGTCGCGGTTACTTATGGACTGGCCAACGCTCAGCAGCGCGGGATCACTTTTATTGACCCCGGCACTACTGTCTATGAGGGCATGATCGTCGGCCTGCACTCCCAGGAGAGTGACCTGGTGGTCAATATCTGCAAAGAAAAGAAGCAGACTAACATACGAGCAGCTTCCGCTGACATCAAGGTACGCCTGACCCCGGCAACTAAACACAGTCTAGAGCAGGCCTTGGACTTTATCAACGACGACGAGCTGGTGGAGGTAACACCCTCCAGCTTCCGTCTGCGCAAGCGACTTCTGAAGTCCGATGACCGGGCCAAGGCCCGCAAAGCAGCGGCTGTGGCAGTATAACTTAGCATATATCCAGCAACCTATATGGGCCGCCTCTATCACTAGATATGCGGCTTTTTGCTTTCGACGACATCCGGATTCATATAGATAGACCGGGGGCCGGTCTATTAAGAGAGGAGAATAACATGCCACTCGATCCACAAGTCAAGCAATACCTTGACCGTATGCAGGCTACAGGCAGACCTGCGGCAGGGACGATATCGGCCGAAGAGATGAGGAAGAGTAGGAGAGCCGAGGGTATCATGCTGGTCGATGACCGTGAGATTTCCGGCCCTGGAGGGCCTATACCGCTTCGTGTGTACACTCCACCTGGATCCACACCGCTGCCTATTCTCGTATACTTTCATGGCGGAGGCTTCGTTACCGGCGATCTAGACATCACCGATATGACTTGCCGTATATTATCCCGTTGGGCCGGCTGTATCGTGGTCTCGGTTAACTACCGGCACGCACCCGAACATAGGTTTCCAGCGGCTGTAGAGGACTCGTATGCAGCTACCGTTTGGGCTGCCGAAAACGCCAGCACTCTGGGTGGAGACCCCAATAGGATCGGAGTTGGCGGGGCCAGCGCAGGCGGTAATCTGGCGGCTGCGGTCACTCTTATGGCTCGTGATAATGGCAACCCCCGGCTGGTTTACCAGTATCTAGTCTACCCGGTCACGGATTTGACTATCGACACCCCATCCAAAAGGGAGAACGGTACAGGATACGGCTTAACTACAGCCCAGATGACCTGGTATAACGACCAGTATGTTCCGAACGAAGCAGACCGAGCAAATCCACTGGCGTCACCTCTGCAAGCCACAGACCTGAGTGGCCTCCCGCCAACTCTAGTGATCACCGCTGAGTACGATCCACTTCGTGATGAAGGTGAGATGTATGCCCAACGATTGCAGGAGGCCGGGGTGCCAACCCAGCTAAAGCGATATGATGGCATGATCCATGGCTTTATGGGAAGAGCATTAGAGTTTGATCAGGCCAAGATAGCCTTTATGGAGTCCGCTAATGCCTTGAAGTCGGCCTTTGCTCTGGGAGAATGAAGGCTAGGGGTGTGAGCAGAAGTTGTTGCAAGCATATACAGAGTAGATACACCTATGTAGGGGCAGGGTTCATCCCTGCCCGCCGAGGCTGGTCTACTACATCCATACGTTGAAATGGCGGGCACTCTTCGAGTGGGCCCTTCGAGAGCCTCAGGCCAAGCAAGACCCGCAGACTAGTACGTGGTGCTGCCGAGTTCAGAACAGAAAATTAACACCGGAATGTGCTGAGATGATGAGTGAACGGATCCGGCGACAAATTGAACGTTTTTTAGATGCAGCAGAAGAGGCTGCCTCCAGGTTCGATTGGGACTCGGTGCGTGAGAATGCTCATGCTGTCCTCCGGCTTGATCCTGAAAATGCCGATGCGCTGACCTATCTCGCCGCCGCTGATAGAGACATCGCGGCTGCATCTCCAGCATCGGGGGCGCCTCAACCGACCCTGGTATCTCAGCCCTCATCCGCTCATCCCACCTCTTTCGTCAACGGCCGCTATGTAGTAATACGCTTTCTTGGCGAAGGCAGCAAGAAAAAGGTCTACCACGCCCACGACATCCTCCTCGACAGAGATGTCGCCTTCGCCCTAATCAAGTTGGAGGGCCTGGATGACATCTCCAGGGCGCGCATCATCAGAGAGGCCCAGGCTATGGCCAAACTGGGAGATCACCTCCACATAGTGACTCTCTATGACATTGGCACCGAGGGCGACCAGCCATATATAGTAACCCAGTTGATGGCGGGAGGCGACGTGGAGGGGTTGATAGAGAAGGCCCAGGACCACAAGCTCCCCTTAGAGCAGGCCATCCGGCTCGCCCAGCAGGTCTGCCGGCGTTGGAGCACGCCCACTTCCATGAGATTATTCATAGGGGACATCAAGCCAGGCAACGTCTGGCTCACCTTGGATGGCACGGCGAAGCTGGGGGACTTTGGTCTGGCCGTGGCCCTGGACCGGAGCCGGCTAACCCAGGTAGGCATGATGGTTGGCACAGTGTCATACATGCCCCCTGAGCAAGCTATGGGTGGCGAGCCGGACAAGAGAAGCGACCTCTACTCCTTGGGCGCTATGCTTTACGAGATGGTCGCCGGAAGGCCTCCCTATCTGGGAGGCGAGCCTCTTCAGCATATCGTAGAGCAGCTTCAGTCTCCGCTGTCGTAGGATTTTCGGCTTCGCCGGGATAACGGAACTCTGCAACGTATGGTGTCAACACAGCAGCACACTCCCAGAGACTTATAAAACTTCCATCTATTTCCTCACACTGCCCCAGAAGCTGTATCAGGTTATGCGTCCTCCTGAAAGGCCGGTCATGCCAAGTCAAGAAAGCCTTGAAGCACTTCTCCACGGCTTGCTGGCAAAGGAAGGCCGAGAGTCCAAATAAGTCCGGAGTCTCGCTCATGAGCCGAGCACCATGCAGGTCCCCGTTGTGCTCTAGTAAGCCACTGCTTGACTAGGCGCTCTTTTGGGTCATCAGGCATCATGAAGCAGCCATCCTTCCCGAAGTACGCTGGCGGAAAGAGAGGCCACCACCTTGGCCTCGCTCTCAAAACTCACTTTGGGTAAGTACCATTACCTCAAGAGGGATCCTTACTCCAACTAAAGACCTGTAGGCTTCCTGTGCCCGACGATAACGTGGCTGGTCTGACTGTGCTACTACTACCAAAATATCGTAATCGCTGTCCTTAAAGGCATCGCCACGTGCCCGAGAGCCAAACAGATAGACTCGCTGTGGATTGAACACCTCTACTAGACACTTGACAGCCTGGTCTAATAGGTTAAGGTTAGTCTGAATATTTTGGGCGGTCATGTATCAAAGACTCACAATATGATTACTGTCGCTAGTCTGACAGAAGCCTTAGTGCCTCTACGCATAGCAAAGACCATTATTCTAGCGTTTGAAATATCATCCGCCTAATATCTAAAGCCTATAGGTGCTTTCTCTTCTACGATCTACTTTTAGGACTATAACTAGCTCTTGGTCATCATATATATCGTATATCACTCGATATTGCCCCACACGAATACGCCAGGTCTTTTCCTCTCCGCTAACCTTTCGCACACCGACTGGTCGAGGGTTGTGGGTCAAAGCTAGAATTGGCTCTAACAACCTCGCTTGTATTTGAGGTGAAAGCCGCCTCAAATCTCTCTTAGCTGCTGAAGTCAGTTCTACTCGAAGTGGCATAGGCTATTGTTTCTGTTCTGCCGCAAGCTCGCTAAAAAATTCGCCGGCCTCAGTACCACCCTCTCTCTGCCATTCCTTGCGTATCTCATCCAATTCTTTATGAAGCTCCTCGTCCTCTAGCACCTCCAACCATTCCCGTACAGCCGCTGCTACTATATCCTTTGCAGGACAACCCCTACGCACTGCCTCTAACTTTAGAGCAATATAAAGAGCTTCATCGTCAAAAACTACTGTCATACGTTTAGCCATACATACACCTCAGATATATAAACGTCTCGGCGTCCATTATAAAGATCCTAGTTTATCCCTGCAAATACTTGTCTTTCATACTACAGTTTACATCGAATACAAGTGCCTCTGTGCTAGAGCTAGTTTTTCATACAAAACTCTCACCTAATATCCTCTCCTCTCTTACCCTCAGGGCTTAATCTTACTTATAACAACCATAGGCAGCATAGGCCTGCCCTAGTCTTCCTCTTTGAGAAGTGACAATACTGTGGTAGGAAAATGAATATCTTTGATCGACTCCAAGCCAAGGCGCGCCTCTATCCTCAGCGCCCTATATCTCTATCGTTACCAAGTCCAAGAGTCCAACTTAAGGGGATTCTAAAGTCGATCCATACTCTTAGGATCCCAACGCTATACCGCAGCATGGCTTTGCGTTCTATATTGCTGGCTATGGCAATGGTCTTAGGGACTACCGCATTAGCGTGGACAATGGCCTGGAGGCAGGTCAGCTACTTTGAGCAGGCTATGACAGCCAAGCGCCTAAACCAAGGACAGCAGATGTTCACTTCTATCACAGAGGATATGGCGCGTGAGCTGGAAAGCTTGAGCGCCTGGTTAAGCGCTCAGCCATCTGTAATCTCTTACACTAAGGGAACCGGTGGAGACCCCTTGCCGCTCTTTCAAAGCAGCATCTCAACTCAAAGCGTAGACTTCATAGCCATTAACAAGGTTGGAGAGATCTCTTTAGTGGCTCCGGCTGGAATGAAGCCTGTAGTGACCGCAGCAAGACCAGAGGACATAGCTCCATCTCTCAACAATGGAAACCAAATTAAGGCTGGGCTTATAAAATCCCCTAATGGAGAAATGCAGTGGGGATATGAAACCCCTATAACTGAAAGGTCTACTTTGATTGTTGGTTATGTCCTGGGACATGCCTTTAGCGACCGGTTCAAGGCGTCCACCGGTCTAGACCTATCACTGTACTCCGAAGACAAGCTGGTAGGTACCAGCCTGCGCGGAACACAAGGAGAACGTATAACAGACCTCAAACTCAGACCAGATGTCACGGCTAGCACTCTACAGAGTGGTATAGTCTCAATGTCCTCAGACACAATATTAGATAACAAATACCAGTCTCAACACATTCCGATCTACGACAAGGATGGGAAGCTTGCAGGAGCATATTCTATATCTGCCCCTATAATGTCTTTCTGGGAAGAGCAATTAAAGGTACTAAAGGACTCATTACCCTTCTTCCTCCAGTTAGAGGCAATAGCTATCATAGCTGCTTATCTGCTGTCGAAGCGGGCGTTCGCTTCCCTAAAGCCCTTGAGACTGGCAGTCTCCCGCATGGGGGAGGGAGACCTAAAGACTCCGATACAGGGCAACCATAATTACGAGATGATGCCCCTGGTAGAAGAGATGGAAGAGATGAGGCAGAACCTGAATTCTGCCCTTAACCAGTTGGCTATTGAAAAGAGCGTTTACGGCGGCATATTTAACTCTATGGCTGATGCCACCTTTACTACTGATGAGGAGCTGCGTATTACCTCATTTAATCCTGCAGCCCAAATGTTATTCGAAGGCGCTGAGACCATACAACTAGGTGATATGTGCCGTGGGTCCTCTGTGCTTCGAGACCCGGAGGGGCGACCTCTATGCGATACGACCTGTATCTGGCTCTGGATGCGAGATATTAAGGAGCCACTCCTGGTCAAGGGTCAAATAAAATTAGAGGGCCAGGAGGAAAAAGCCGTTGAGGTAACTGTGGCCCCAATAAAAGACGAGGCGGAGAAAACTGTTGGTATAGTTCATGTTTTAAGAGATATCTCAGCCCAAGAGGAGGTGCGACGCCTGAAGGAGCGCTTCTTGATGAACGTGGCCCATGAGCTGCGCACTCCTCTGGCCTCGCTGTCAGCCTCGATTGAAATGATGGAGGAAGACTTATCTGCCCTTACCCCGGAGGACAGAAGCCGCATGCTCGATACCGTTCACAGAGGCGCTCTCCGCCTTCAAAATCTGGTAACGAACCTTATGGATATTGGCAGCATTCAGACCGGAAAATTCACCGTGAAACGGGAGCCAATAGACCTTGCAACATCTATACAAGGAGCGGTCACGTTAAGTGATCCCCTCCTGGTGACCAAAGGTCAAAATATCAAGACCGTAGTGCCGCCAGATCTCTCTCAGGTATATGCCGACGGCCACCGTGTGGGCCAAGTGCTGATGAACCTAATAACTAACGCCAGTAAGTATAGCCCGGACGGCGACAGCATCATCGTAACTGCTGAGGAGTGGAAGGAAAACGTATATGTGTCGGTCCAAGACCACGGCCCTGGAATATCAAAAGATGACCAGCAGCGTATCTTTGAATACTATTACAGAGTGGCCGGAGCAGAAAAATCGGCGGATGGCTTCGGGTTAGGACTAGGTATAGTTAAGGGTATTATAGAGGCGCATCACGGCCAGATAGGTATGGATACTGAGATAGGTAAGGGAACGACTTTTTGGTTTACTCTGCCAAAGGCTTAAGAGTCTTTATACATCGCGCTTTTGGCTGCCAAAAAGCTTGGAGTACTCTGAGGCCATTTCGGCCCCCAGTATAAGAATAACAGTAGAAACATAGGCCCAAAACAGCAGCGCTATGACCGAGGCGAGGGAGCCATATACCAGATTATATCTACCAAAATTAGTCACATACCATACGAAGCCCCATTTTGCGATCTCGAACAATATGGTAGCTATCCACGCTGCGAGCAATACATCGGAGATACGTACGGTTGTGTTCGGGATGAAGCGATATAGTGCGGTGAATATGAAGAAAGTTAGGAATATGGGGACCAGGCCCAGCGCGAGATTCAGGGCTGTTACAGGTAACGACAAGACCCTTTCATCGATAAAGCTGCTGCCAGCCCTGAGGTACAGGCTTACGACTTCATCCAGAAGAGACGAAATAAAGGTGAAGCCTATTGATACAAACAATAGTACAGCTACTACCAATATGAGGGTAAATTCCACCACCTTTTGACCTATAAATGATCTCTCCTTCTCTACATCCCAGGCCCGGTTGATGGACTTTCTCAAAACAGTAAAGAAAGCAGAGGCAGACCATAAAAGGCTTAAAATAGCTATCAGTCCAGCAGACTCTCGATTTTCAATAACAGCTCTTACGTTCTCCGCTACAAGCTCTGTGGAACCCGGCAGCAGGTAGGTTCCTACCGTTTGCACAATGCCTGCCTGCACATCAGCAGGATTCCCTATTAAGCTAAATAGGGCTATCAGAGCCAGAATTAACGGGAAAATAGAAAAGAAAGCGTAATAGGCTAATCCAGCGGCCATATCAGCGGAATCATGATCGACAAAGCTCTTTATAGTCCTTGTTGCTAAGAGGACCGGGCCACTATTACGAACTTGTAGTGAGGTCTCTCGAACTAGTTGTTGCAGCTTGGTATACTCCTTAGAAGAGTTCCATGGAATGCGCATATCGGTTTAGCCTAGTTTACCATTGTATATCCTGTGTATATCCTGCAAAAATATTATAGCCTCTAATTTGCACTTGTTTCTATGCCAGGTCTTACTTCATACATTTCACAGCGATAACAATATATAGCAATAGACTCAGGATAAAGCTACTGAATTGACACTTGGCGATGTCTCAGCCTAGCATTAGAGAATATTCTGTACCAGAGCAAACAAGTTAAGCATGTCCAAAGAGCGTAAGACAGGACTTCTCCTCGCCGCAATAGTTATCTTTTTATCCCTTTTGCTTATGTATAGGCCCGTGATGGCTTCATGGCTTGAGAATAATACCGGTGAGACGGAGTTATATCAGCAGTTGCAGGGTCTATTTTTATCGTTGCCAAAGAGGCATATAGATACTGCCGATCTGGCCGTAGTCTCTAATTCCGATATTAGCCCCTATGGGGCCAACACCTTCTTTGATCAGGAGGTGGAGGAATGGAAGATACGCCGCAGTATGGAGATGCTGCGAGAGGCCGGCGTCCATTGGATAAGGCAGCAAGTGCCCTGGGTGTATATCGAGAGAGAGGGCAAGGGTAAGTTTGGAGAGCCACCGGGAAGCTCCTGGGAGCACTATGACCGGTTTATCGCCTTGTCTAATGGTTATGGACTGAAGGTAGTTGCTAGACTAGACCTTCCTCCGACCTGGGCGCGCATAGACTCCAGGACCAGCAACTCCAGGCCGCGACGGGTCGAGGACTATGGCGACTTCGTGTATGAATTCGTTAAACGGTACAAGGGTCAAGTAGACTACATCCAGATCTGGAACGAGCCTAACCTCTATGATGAATGGGGAGAGACTCCGGATGCCCGTTCCTATATAGAGCTTTTAAAGGAGGGCTACCGCAGGGCTAAGGAGGCCAATCCGGATGTCGTTGTCTTGTCAGCAGCTTTGGCTCCTACCCTGGGAACGCCCGATGGCAAGAATGAGAGCGACCTCAGCTACCTTCAGAAGATGTACGATGCCGGCGCCGCAAACTATTTCGATATCCTGTCTGCTCAGGCTTACGGGCTGTGGACCGGGCCTGGAAACCGGAGAGTATCACCGGGTCAGATCAACTTCTCCAGAGTCCAACTTATCCGCGAGATCATGGTCAAGAACGGTGATGAGGGCAAGGCTATATGGGTCTCAGAGTTAGGATGGAGCGCCCTGCCCAGGGACTTTCCCGGGCCGGCAGCCCACGGCAGAGTGGACGAGGAGCGGCAGGCGCAGTACACCGTAGCCGCCTACCAGCGCATTCAGGAGGAGTGGCCTTGGATCGGGGTTGCTTTCTACTGGCACTTTCGCAGGGTATCAGACGAGAGCAGAAACGACCTCAACTTTTACTTCAGAATGGTGGACCCGGACTTCACCCCCAGGCCGGTCTATTACGCTTATAAAGATATGGCAAATGCTCCATCAGTATTGGGTTATGGGGTACACCAGGAAGATAACTTTGCTCTTAGTTACAATGGAGCCTGGCAACCACAGAGAGATTCAGCCGCTCAGTTGGGGCGCAAGATGGTTAGCACGGCTAAGGGTGACTCCCTTAGTTTTACCTTCGAAGGCTCGTCCCTAAGTCTGCTTACGCAGCGAAGTCCTAATGCTGGCTCCTTCTGTATTGAGATTGAGGATGCTGCTTCAAGCTCAAGCTGCATAGATCTGAAGAGCGATGAAAGACAGACAATAGAGGTCTCCTTGGCCTCCGGAATGGAGACAAGAGAGCACGTGGCGGCGCTAAAAGTGCAAGGAGATGGTGAGGTTTCCATCGATGCTCTGATAGTTGCCAACCGCAAGGGCACTATAGGGCAAGGTCCGCTCGGGCTGCTGCTATTTCTAGTATCTGTCTTAGTAGGATGGATAGCCTTTAAGCATAGAAGGTCACGGCAATCTCCCATGCCCCGACAAGTCGAGGCATCCACGAAGGGATGAAATAGGCGAGAGTAGCCCGTTCCTTGAGGCTCTCGAACTAAAGGACAGGGGCGGTGCCCCTTTGACGAGGCCATTCGAGAGCCTCAGCACAAGAAAATTTACAGGTGTGCCGAATTTGTTGGGACAAAATAAAGAAAAAAAAGTCGCGCTAATCGCTACGGTGCTAAACGAAGAGAGCAGCATCAGACTGCTGCTGGAGTCTATCCTTCAGCAGAGCAGGCAGCCGGACGAAGTGGTGATTGTGGATGGGGGCAGCTCTGACTCAACAGTTTCTATCATTAAAAGCTATGCGAACCGGCTGCCTTTGAAGCTGATAGAGGCCCCGGGGGTCAATATAGCGCGTGGTCGAAATCTTGCCATAGCAGAGAGCAGTTGCCAGACCATCGCAGCGACAGACGCAGGTGTTAGTCTTGCTCCAACGTGGTTGGAGAGCTTACTAAGACCCTTCTATGATTATCCTGATGGGCCACTGCTGGTGTCATGCGGCTTTTTTCTGCCAAGCGCTGATACGGCCTTTGAGCTGGCTATGGGGGCCACGGTCATTCCGGATATCGAGGACATAAACCCTGAAGAATTCCTTCCTTCAAGTCGGTCAGTGGCCTTCTCTAAAGAGGCCTGGAGGGTAGCAGGTGGCTATCCGGAGTGGCTGGACTATTGCGAGGACCTCGTTTTTGATATGCGGCTCAAAAAGGCCGGAGCGACCTTCGTTTGGTGTCCTGAGGCTGTGGTCTATTTCCGACCTCGGGGCGATCTTAAAAGCTTTTTCAGGCAGTACTATCGCTATGCCCGTGGCGATGGCAAAGCCAACTTATGGAGGAAACGCCATCTTATTCGTTATCTATCATACGGGTATGCCCTGTCGACTATTGCTTTTGGTAATAGATGGAAAGTATTGTGGCCTCTGCTGCTTTTAGGTAGTGCTGCACACCTTTATCGCCCTTACGCACGATTGCTGCCAAAGCTGAAGAAAACGTCGAAGGCGGAACAGCTTGAGGCGTTTTCGTGGGTGCCGATCATACGGGCTACTGGCGATATAGCCAAGATAGTGGGATATCCGGTTGGCCTTGCCTGGAGATGGAAATACAGAAGGAACGAAGCTGTGAGGCATCAATTGGAACCTGATAAGTCTGAATAGGACACCTCCGATTATTTTAAAAAGATGTCTTCTGTGCCACTAGAGATCAGATGATCGGGCCTCGGCGTCGAGCCGCTCCTTGAGCCAGGTATTGATTAGAGTCTGGTATGTAATGGAACGACGCGCGGCCTCGACCTTTAGCGCCTCGATCATATCGATAGGCAGGCGGAGGTTGACAGCCTTGGTTCGACGAACCGATAGAGAATCAAGGCGCTCATCGTGGACATCAGCCACATCCCAGTAATCGCGGTGTGCATCCCACCAGCGGGCTTCCTCTGCTGGCGACAACCCGGGAGGCAATTGCAAATTAGTCTTCTTTGGCTTGGCGGTCATAGAGTCCCCTTTCATGCGGACGCATATCCCAACCCGTAAAATAAAAATCCCTTCGAACAATTCTTCCACCTCATCGGAGGGGTGTGATCAGTTGTTTGTTGTTGCAAAATAATAGACAGAGCAGATACACCGATGTAGGGGCAGGGTTCATCCCTGCCCGCCCCGCTTCTAGCAATAGACAACGTTATCCGATAAGCCCCTAGCCTCAGCTAGAGACGGTCCCAGGCTATGTTTGGCCACTTTGCATTTATCAGGCAAAGCTCTGGCAATGCAGTATTGACCACTTTATTCACAAGGACATCCGAGCGTGAGCGGGCGGGGACAAGCCACCGCCCCTACGGCTTCTTGTTACAACATCTGGTCACACTCGTCGGAAGTAATACCATGACGGGCCAGGTGTCCGATGTTCTCATCGTCCGACTCAAACTCTACCATTGTAGACATTGTATAGATAACATGCGCCATCCCACAAGAGTAAGCACGATAATACCCTAACGGGCACAGGTCAACCTCCGACTCATGAGTATAAACTGCCCTAGAGTCCGCAGTTTTTATTATTTTGTCCAGAATATACTCGGAAAATAGGGATAAATAATAAAAAAGCATTGACTAGACTAGCGATAATAGTTAATATTGCTATATCTAAAGGTGGTAGTATGTCTAGCGTCAGAGGGTGGGAATTCGGTTGGTTGCAGCTTCTCCGTGGAATTGCCGCTGAGCACAAGGATACCTTATGGCGTTGATAAACTTAAACTCGCGAGCGCGAATTATATGGACAGGCTACAACAAATATTAGTGCCTTGTCCCAAAAGTGGTAGGTAGAAAAAAGGAGGAATATCCATGGACTTCGAGATGCACGACACGGCGGAAATGGCTGCATTTAGGAAGGAGGTCAAAGAGACCTTCGAGCATATAATCCCCAAGGAACTTGTTGTATCCCCTTACGATGAGGATGTAACCCTCGAGCAGGAAGCGATTAGACGCAAGATCGGACTAGAGCTAGGCTCCAGGGGATGGCTACGTCCAATGTGGCCCAAGCAGTACGGTGGCGGCGGTCTTAATATAGACCAGGCTATAGTAATTGAGCAGGAGATCGACAAGTATGAGATCTCCAACCCTCCCTATTCCGACAGCGGCGCCGGCCTTGGAGGTCCAGCTATCATGGTCTGGGCAAATGAGGAGCAGAAGCAGACTTTCCTGCCGAAGATGGCTACGGGAGAATGGGCGTCATGGCAGCTTCTGACCGAGCCACACGGCGGCTCCGACCTGGCATCTACCAAGACTACAGCCATCAAAGACGGCGACGAGTATGTGCTCAATGGCACCAAGACCTTCGTCGGCAGCACCGATACTGCGCCTGATTGGTTGTGGACGATAACCATGACTGATCCGCAAGGTCCAAGGCACCAGAACCTAAGCTGGTTCGTAATACCTGCCGAGCTTCCTGGTATCGTTATCCAGCCCATCGATCTGCTAAACGGCGGCGGTGGACACAAGTGCAGCGTGTTCTTTGAGGACGTAAGAGTTCCCGCTTTTAACCTGATTGGCGGCGAGAACAACGGCTGGAAAGTAGCCAGCACGCACCTGGAGCTGGAGCACGGCGGCGGCGGCACGGTACGAGGAAACCGCCAGGTGGAGAGATTCCTTGACTATATTAAGGATGCCTCCTTTGACGGCCAGTCTATTGCCAGTGACCCCGACGTCAGGGACCTTCTGGCCGATGTAATGGCCGAGGAAGATATATCGAGACTCTTCGGTATTAGAAACTTCTGGATGTCCAATTCCAAGAAGAAGATGTCTTACGAAGGCTCGCAGTCTTCCTACTTCAGGAAGATGGGCGGACTGAGGAAGAGCCGGCTGATGCAGGGCGCCATAGGCTACTACGCCATTATGAGCGACAAGCAGTTGGCGCCGGCAAACGGCTGGGTCGATTCCTTTATGAAGACCTCCATAATCTCGGTCCATCCGGGCGGCACTCAGGATATCCAGCGGGTTATCATGGCCCGTAGAATGGGTATTGGTCGTACGGTACAGGAAGCGGCCGGCCAGTTGCCTGACTAGCCTCTTTTTAAGAATCAATACGAGACTAAAGACAGCAGGGCCGATTTACAATCGGCCCTGCTGTCTTTAAAAGTTGGGATGCTATTCATTCATTGCTGCGCTGGCGTATTGCGCCCATTTGTTCTATGATCAGCCTGGACAGCATATCCTCTCTTTCCTATAGCAACAACAATAACCAAAGGAGCAATAAGTTGGCTAGAGAGATTAAAGCCAGGTTTCGCAATGGTATAATCGAGGCTCTTGAGAAAGTGGACCTTCGCGAAGGTGAGGAGATTACCATCACCATTAAGGAGGAAAGCAGCGCCACAGCAGATAGAGAAGCGCTTGCGAGGGTTGCCGGAGCGTGGAAAGATACTCTTGACTTCGACGCGTACCTCAAAGACCTCTATGCCAGCCGTAGCCAATCCTCTCGCGACGTCAGCTTATGAAGTACCTGCTGGATACCACCTGGATTGTTGGATACCTCCGCGGCAATGCTGAGGTAATTTCACGTGTACTGACCAGTTAACTACTGACATTATCGCTGAACAATAACACTTTCTTATAATAGGGGTTGACTACATTATCAATACTGGCTAGTATTAGTTCATGTAAAGATGGGTCGGAATTCTCTAGCTCCGATGGCCGGAGAAATCGGCCTAGGTGAGTAGCTTCTCTCTGGGTTGTCGCTGCTTAACAGCAGGGTTGCCTTTAGAGCGGCAATATTATTGGGATCGTCGATGCGATTATTTGGATAAGCGACTGAGCAGCGAATAAAAGTTCGCTTAGTAGCTTGTCCCAGGAAGTGGTAGTAGAGAAAAGGAGGAATATCCATGGACTTCGAGTTGCACGACACGCCAGAGATGGCTGCATTTAGGAAGGAAGTTAAAGAGACCTTCCAGCAGATAATCCCTAAAGAACTGGTTGTATCCCCTTATGACGAGGACGTCAACCCTGAGCAGACGGCACTCCGACGTAAAGTTGGGCTAGAGCTAGGCTCCAGGGGATGGCTGCGTCCGCTGTGGCCCAAGCAATATGGCGGTGGCCTTACTATAGACCATGCCATTGTATTGGAGCAGGAGATCGACGAGTACGAGATAACCATTCCGCCCTACTCAGACAGCGCCTCTCTTGGAGGGCCGGCTATCATCGTCTGGGGGAATGAGGAGCAGAAGCAGGCTTTCGTGACCCGCATGGCCTCTGGAGAGTTGGCGACCTGGCAGCTTCTGACCGAGCCACACGGCGGCTCTGACCTTGCTTCCACCAGGACAACCGCCATCAGAGATGGTGACGAGTATGTGCTCAACGGCACCAAGACCTTCGTCGGCGACACATCCACTCCACCAGATGTACTGTGGACTATTACCCTCACCGATCCCCAGGGACCAAGACACCAGAACCTGAGCTGGTTCGTGATCCCGGCCGATCTTCCAGGTATCGTTATCCAGCCCCTCGAGCTGCTAAACGGCGGCGGTGGGCACAAGTGCAGCGTGTTCTTTGAGGACGTTCGAGTGCCTGCATTTAACCTAGTTGGCGGTGAGAACAATGGCTGGAAAGTAGCCAGCACGCACTTGGAGCTAGAGCACGGCGGCGGCGGCACAGTCCGAGGCAACCGCCAGGTGGAGAGGTTCCTTGACTATGTTAAGGATACTTCCATCAACGGCCAGTCCATTACCAGCGATCTAGATGTGAGAGACCTCCTGGCCGACCTCGTAATGGATGAAGAGGTATCAAGACTCTTTGGTCTAAGGAACTTCTGGATGTCCCATTCTAAGAAGAAGATGTCCTACGAAGGCTCCCAGTCCTCTTACTTCAGGAAGATGGGCGGACTGAGGAAGAGCCGGCTGATGCAGGGCGCCATAGGCTACTATGCCATTATGAGCGACAAGCAGATCGCGCCGGCAAACGGCTGGATCGATTCTTTCATGAAGACCTCCATAATCTCAGTCCATCCGGGCGGGACTCAGGATATCCAGCGGGTTATTATGGCCCGTAGGATGGGTATTGGTCGCACTGTGCAGGAGGCGGCCGGTCAGTTGCCTGACTAGTGTTCTTCCGTGCCTAACAGTGACTAGCTCAGAAGGGGCGAGGTGACCTCGCCCCTTCTGGTATTACAACGATTAGGGCATGAATGGGTGTGACCAGTAGTTGTTGGAATATAAGGGAGTAGGACTTGCCAGTCCAAAAGAACAGATTAGGTATTATTTAATGATCTAATCTAAGCATCTAATGAGCAGATTTATGAATGTAGGGGCAGGGCTGGTCCCTGCCCTTAATCACTGCTGGATCGATTCTTTCATTAATCTAAACAAACCAGTAGGATGACTATCCCTTTAGAAACTACCATCTACTTATACAGCGAGATGGGCGGGGACCAGCCACCGCCCCTACGACTTCTTTATTACAAAAGATGGTCACACCCCATCAATGTTGACGCCGCTCGCCCGCAGCACCAAAGGTTACGCCAAGGACTACTCCTGCTGTGATTCCCACAGGCAAATTACCTGCGGCCACGCCAATTTTCCGCTCATTCTGAGCTTGTCGAAGGACTTTATGGTTTCCTTCGGTAAACTTAGGGTAAACTAGGGTTCTCCTGAGGCCCTCGAAGGGCTCACCACGAGCGGGCTTGTCTACGAGACTGTCTTAATCTGGGGGGCGTCCCCAGGGCAGACACGCAGGTCTGCCCCTACGATTGCATCACGCATCTGTAGGGAGGAAAACACATTCTCCCGCACCAACTCGTTTGCGGTTTGCCAAAGCGAATTGGTATGACCTGCTAGTGGCTGACTTTCACCTCTACAGTAGCTCCAATATCTAATTGCAGCACTGATGCAGCGTTGCCATTCTTGGCAGCTATTTCCAGCCTGCCACTGCTGCCCACTATCGCCAAAATGGCTTGGCCTTCGATATAAGAGGCGCTTAATCCGGCTATGACACGGCCTGCGATTGTGACGATGGTAATCTTCCCTGATACGTTTTCAAGCGATACGTTGGTTATAAGGTTGCCAAAGCGGTCTATGTAGATTACTTCGCCAACCAAGCAGCCATCCTCTTCCCTGGGCTTTGGTAGACTAAAGAGATGGATGTAACTAATCCGTTCTCCTAACTCATCCGGCAGCGCTCCTTTGCTTAGATGGGCTGCTACAGGCGCAAAGATGTCTCTACCATGAAAGGTCTGGCTTACCTTAGATAGGAAGTAGGTCTCGTTAGCTAGACGGTAGACCACAACAGAGGAGTCCTCTGGCACTTCTACTCTGTGTAACGAAACTCTGCCTTCCGGCCTCTCTACTTCTAGCCATCTGGAGAGCACGTAGCTGAGCGCTCCATTGTCCGGAGCAAGAAAATAGTGGTCAAGAACGCAGGCCAGCAGAGCGTTGCGGCTGCTTCCAACTCCGGGGTCGACTACTACCATATGGATAGTGTTCTTCGGGAAGTAGGAGTAAGTCGAGTCAATGACGAAGGCCGCCTCCATGATGTCTTGCGGCCTGATCTGGTGGGTGATATCGACCAGAGTTGCAGATGGGTCTATGCTGAGGACCACGCCTTTCATTGAGGCTACATAGCCGTCCTCATCTCCGAAGTCTGTGAGTAAAGTAATGACGCTAGACATAATGAAAACCCTCATCTCTTCGACAAGCATGTCCTGAGGTTCTCGAAGGGCTCAAGACAGCGCCTAACCTACTCCCAATCCTTCGACAGGCTCTTCGAGAACCTCAGGAGAACCTCAGGACGAGCGGGAGAAGGAACAGCCTCTAAGCGAGCTTTCTCTACTCAGATCCTTTCCTGATTCGCTTTGTCTTGATATACCAGTCCTCTATATTTGAAAATCTGGAGCTTAGCTCAAACAGCACGCCGGTCTCGACACCCCTTATTTTTGAGTTTACCCAAAATGTATAAGTTGGGTAATAGAGCACTATTGATGGCGCTTTATCGATAAACAATTCCTGGAATTTTTTGTATAGGTCTTTCCTCTTCTGTTGGTCAGAAGTAGCTCTGGCCTGGTCTAGCAGGGTGTCTATTTGTGGCTCCGAGAATGAGGAGATGTTTAGGCCATCTTCTTTGTCCTGCGAGCTATGCCATACCGCGAAATTGTCGGGGTCATAGCCCATATCAAGGCCGTAGAGGAGAGCATCGAAACGTCTTGGTATGACGGCATTCCGTAGTAAGCTTGGCGCTGCATCGGCAGATGGTATAGCTCTGATTCCGAGAGGCTGAAGCTGTTTGGAGATATCCGCGGCCAGAGCTGCCCTAACAGGGTTATCGTTAGTCAACAGAGAAAATTGAAAAACTGTGCCATCCCTGGACCTGACGCCATTAACTCCCATTTTCCATCCGGCCTCCTCTAACAGTGCCGATGCTTTGTTATGGTCTGGACGTACGATTCTCTCGTTACCAACGTCATCGTTTGCCCATGTGTTTGGCACTATGGGACTGTCGGATAGCCGTCCGTACCCCTTCAGAACGTTATTGACCAAGCTCTCCCGGTCTATAGCGAGCATCATAGCCTTACGTACCCTTACATCCTGGAAGAACTGCGACTTACTGTTAAGAAAGAGGGCGGTATAGTTTGTTCTTATCGCCTTATGCTCTAATAGGTCTTCTTCTCTGGAAAGGACATTTACAGACTCTGACGCAGCATCGGGAGATAGCATGATCCCATCAGCCTTATTGCTCTTTACTGCGGCCACAGCGGCATCTTCACTGGAGAAAAAGAGTATTTTGACCTGGTCCAAATTTGGCCTTTGGTCTATAGACGAGGGATTTGCCTTCAAGGTGACGTAGTCCGGCTTTGCAGTGTCAAGGACAAATCTACCGGCGCCCACCGGGAAAGCGTTGTATTTGTCCTGGGCCAATGCCTCTACGGATTTATCTTTAAGGAGATGTGAGGGAAGGAGTCCAAGACTTGTGTAGGACAAGAAAGGTGAGAAGGGCCTTGGAAGCTTAAATCTTACGGTCTCGTTATCTACTTTTTCTACCTGTATATCCTTCCAAAATGCTGCAAGCTCTGGACTGCCAGGGAAACCTTTGGATTGTATAACGCCAATAGTGTACAGCACGTCTTCAGAAATTACCCCCTGTCCGTCTTGCCATTTGGCCTTTTCGTTGATGTGGAAAGTATAGTCGAGGCCGTCGCTGCTTACCGACCAGCGGTCTGAAAGCGCTGGCTGTACCTGTCCGTTCTTAGCAAGCCTGGTCAGTCCGCTAAAGATGAGCTCTACCAGGTCTTTGTCTACGTCGTTGAAGTGAGAAAAGAGGGGGTTTATGGCTCTAGGAGCGCCTATTTCTGCCTCGATATACAGGCCGCCACGGTCGGGAGATTCCTCAGTGGCAAGCCAGAATATCGCCAGGGCAACAAAGACCAGCACTCCTAGCAGTATCACTATAGTAAAGTAATACCACCAGGTCCTAGATATATTTATCATTTAGATAATGTTTGTTTCAATCCTCACTCAGCCCTTAGACCCGCCTCAGGCGGGAGGACAGGTCCTTAGAGTGAGTGCAATGATACTAGGATAGGGTTAAAATTGGAAACTTTTAGCCTGTGCCCCGCAGGGTATGAGGCTCTCGAACTAAAAGTCTATTCAACTATCCTTACACTGAGAATAGCTATCACTATAAACAGCACTGCCAGACCGATTGTAGCCCTAAACAATGTGCGCTCTATACCGCGCCTGGTCCTAAACACTGCTCCTTGGGTCCCAAAAGCTCCACCAAAGCCTGCTCCTCTGCTCTGTACTGTGATAACCACTATCAGTATCATCGAGACGAGGAGCTGAACAACATGCAATATAATTTTTACGTCCACTAAGGTCCTCTCTTTATGCAATTACCCTACTCTGGTTACAAGCAGTAACCTACAGGCTGATAACTATTGACTTATTAATCTAGCAATGGCCTTCATTCGCTGGCCTAAAGACGTGTGATGCAAATTAAGGAAATCATAGCTTGTAGGGGCGCACCTATAGTTCGAGAACCTCACTACAAATGTGTGCGCCCTAAAACACCGCCATCTAACCATCTAAGATTGTAAATGCGTCTATAAGTCCTGGCATATCTGGGTTACGACCAAGGCAGACACCCAGAGCCTGTCCCTACGTTACAATCTAGGTAGCACCCCTGCTTTAAGCGCCCACCGCTTCCGCCTCTAGCTGATCCTCCTCACGCCTTCTCCTGAGCGACTCTTTGGAGTAGTAAGTCTGGACTATAGCGGTGCTAAGCTTGGCTGGATCATGCCTAAGCGGGTTATCTTGGCTAACAACGTCTGATACAACTATGGTTATTCCTTCGGGAAGGGGTCCATTAGCATACACAGGGTTGGCATTCCACTCTGCTGGGATGTTATGTCCAAAATTGCCGTTGGCCAAAACGTATTGTAACATTCCATCGCCAATGTGCCTCTGTATCGCTTCTACATGGTCCTGCACGGTGTAATAGTCGGTCTCGCCGGGCTGAGTAGCTACGTTGCATATATACATCTTTGTGGCAGATGAGCGTCGAATAGCATCTGAGATGCCTCCCACCAATAGGTTAGGCAAGATGCTGGTGTAAAGACTGCCTGGACCAATCACTATTAGGTCTGCCTCTCTTATAGCATGTACAGCTTCCGGATATGATAGAGCGTCTTCAGGCTCGAGGTAGACTCTTTTTATTCTCTTGCCAGTACTCGGTATGTTGGACTCTCCTCTTATCATTTGATCGTCCTCTGTATACGCTGATAGCGTCACATTGTCCAGGGTCGATGGCAGGATCTGTCCTCTTACTGCAAGCACTCGGCAGGACTCTTTGATTGCCTCCTCAAAGCTGCCCACCACTCCGGACATGGCAACAATAAACAGGTTGCCGAAGCTGTGGCCTTTGAGGCCTGACCCTTCTCCAAAGCGGTATTGAAGGAGCTGCGTCATCAAAGACTCTGAATCGGCTAAAGCGGCAATGCAGTTCCTGAAGTCGCCAGGAGGCAGGACTCCGAGTTCTCTACGTAATCTACCGGAGCTGCCTCCATCATCCGCTACTGTAACTATTGCCGTCAGGTTATTGGTGTGCTCTTTTAACCCTTTTAAGAGTGTTGACAGACCAGTCCCGCCGCCTATTGCTACGATCTTTGGCCCTCGCTTAAGCTGCCGGTGGTTATACACTGCCTGCGCCAGGTCATCTATCTTTCCTGCCGGGACAAATGCTGAAAGTAGAGACCTGTTTAGTCGAGTAATGGCTATTACTATTGTGCTGATACCTATCGTAAGAAAAAGAATACCTCTAACATAGCGGGGAAGGAATTGTAGGGTAAGATACCGCACTACCTCCGGAAAGGTATAGACTACGTAGATCTCTCTTAGGATGTATGCTGCACCGAGGCTTATTATAGTAATACCCAGCATCATCAGCAGCAGCCACCTCTTGACCTGCATGCCCGGGTAAAGCCATTTAACGAAGCTTTTACCGTTGCCGTTATGTATATTCCATGATGGTCTCATGATATGCCTTTCTCACCCTACCGATGGAGGCTAGTTTTTCCTGCTATTCATAACGTATGAACCTTTAGTTTGTCACGTAAAATGGTTGTTACAGTTGAAACGTTAGCTCTGCCTTTACTCTCTCTCATTACCTGACCAACCAGGAACCCAATAGCCTGCTCTTTTCCAGCCTTGTAGTCTGCTACGGCCTGAGTATGAGCGTCCAGCACCTTTTCCACCATGCCTTCAAGCTCTGTTTCCTCGCCGATTTGGGAGAGTCCTTCTTCCTCGATAATCTGAGGGGTACTTTTACCGGTACGGAAGACCTCTTCCAGCACCTTTTTGGCTGCGGCGCCGCTTATGTGACCACTCTCCAAATTGTCTAGAAGGTCAATAAGGTGTGCAGGTGTAAGCTTGGTTTCGGTTATCTCCAGGTTGCTTTGGTTTAACAGCCTTGATACATCGCCAATAAGCCAGTTGCTTACCGTCTTGGCTTTTTGTGCGGAGGCTGTATGGTCCGAATTGGAAGCCCAGGTCGCCATGCAAGAATCAAAAAAGTCAGCCATGATCTTAGAGCTGGTGATCAGGCTGGAGTCATAAGCAGAGAGTCCATAGGTTGATACCAGTCTCTCTCGCCTGGCGTCAGGAAGCTCAGGCAAAGTCGCTCTGATGCTTTCTACATACTCTCTACTTAAGGATAACATAGGTAAGTCCGGTTCCGGAAAGTACCGGTAGTCATGGGCAAATTCCTTGCTCCTTTGAGACACTGTGGTCCCCATCTCCTCTACCCAACCCCTGGTCTCCTGCGCAGGACGTTTACCTGAGTCCAACAACTCCTTTTGTCTTTTCTCTTCATACTCCAGGGCACGGAACACAGCCCTGAAGCTGTTCATATTCTTGACCTCCACTTTGCTTCCAAGCTCGGTGGCGCCCTTCGGCCTGAGGCTTATATTGGCGTCACAGCGGAAGCTCCCCTCCTCCATATTTCCTGTTGACACGCCTAGATATTGGAGTATCCTTCTTAGTTTAATTAGGTACTGCCTCGCCTCCTCTGCCGAGCGCAGATCTGGTTCACCCACTATTTCCATTAAAGGCACACCAGAGCGATTAACATCTACCAGACTATAGGCTTCACCCTCTCCTGCATTGTGGTGGCTAAGCTTTGCAGTGTCCTCTTCCAGATGGACTCTGGTTATGCCGGCGCGTTTGGGTTCTCCATTTACCTCTATGTCCATCCAGCCTTCTTTGCATATAGGCTCGTCAAATTGAGATATCTGGTAACCCTTCATCAGGTCAGGATAAGGATAGTTTTTACGGTCGAATTTACTGTTTTCGGAGATGCTACAGTTCAAGGCCAGTCCTGTCATAATAGTGGCCTTGACAGCTTTCTCGTTGATTACCGGAAGCAGTCCCGGCATTCCTAAGCAGATGGGACAAACGTGGGTGTTAGGAGGAGCATCACTGTAGTTGCTGCTACAGGGACAAAACATCTTGCTGTTTGTTATTGCCTGGGCGTGGACCTCAAGTCCTATGACAGTCTCATATTCCATAGGGCACCGTTACAAAAGATGGCTCAGTATATCGCTCTTGGAAACAACATGTTAACTCTCTGTTTCCTTCTCAGCCTCTCCGGCCGCTTCAGCCTGTTCGGCCTTTGCCTCTTCAGGCTCCTCTCCAACCTCTACCTCTACAACCGGTGACTGAACGCGTACAATAACTTGCTCAGGATCTGTCAGTACAGTTATCTTACTGTCTATCTTCAGGTCAGACACGTGTAAGGTCTGCCCAATCTCCTCGAGCGATGAAACGTCCACCAAGATCTCTGATGGTAGCTCCTGGGGCATGCATTCTATGTCTATGGTGTTCAGAGTCTGTAGTAGGATGCCATGATGTCTGGAGACAGCCTCAGACTCCCCCGTCAACACTAAGGACACGCTCGTCCTCATAAGCCGGTCCATCTGTATCTGATGGAACTCTACGTGAAGCAGGGCGTCTGTTACAGGGTTTTTCTTAAGCTCCCGTACCATGACTGTACGCGTCAGGGCCTCACCCTTTATCTGTAGCGTAATTAGCACGCGGCCGGTGGTCTTTGCTCTGAGCCGCTCGAACTCATGCGTGTCTAATTGTATAGCTGTTGAGGCGATCCCGGACCCGTAGACGTTGCCGGGAAGTAAGTTGTTTCTTCGGAGTACCTTTACCTTTTTGCCAAAGACTTCTCTTGGTGTGGCCTCTATCTGTGGTTCTGCCATATACGTGTCCCTACCTGTTCTTGGTTTGTTTATTTCAATTTGTGGTGAGGTTCTCGAACCATCCTCACTCGGTCCTTAGACCCAGTGCAGCTTAACCAGAGGTTTAGCTGGTGGAGGGGGGAGGATTCGAACCTCCGTATCCCTTAGGGAGGCAGATTTACAGTCTGCTGCGATTAACCACTCCGCCACCCCTCCAACTAAATATACAACATCTTTTTAAAGAAAAAAGGACTACCGTCCTGCAAATGCGAACCTTGTAGCCTGTGGCCGTTAGGCCATGAGGTTCTCGAACTAATGGAGCCCCAGAGGGGATTCGAACCCGCTAACCTGCCGATTACAAGTCGGCTGCGCTACCATTGCGCCACTGGGGCCTAAGGTGGTAATAGATTGACCACAGGGATCCAAGACCTAGAAGATTATAATTCCTCTTTTATGCCCTATTGTAGTATAGCGGTTCAGCCTATTTTTGGCAATTTTAGCAGTCGCGCCGTTTACCTCTGTATGCGGAATAAAGAGCTTTTGTTATAACGAGGTAGTTCGTTGCCGTCCTACTCTCTGAGCAGCCCTACGTTGAGTAGCTCGTGCTTTATTACGTTCTTGACGAGTTTCAAAATAGGTATCAGGTTGGAATAGAGAATCCTTAGCCTGTTTACTCCATGCTTTTATTCCGGTTCGCCCAGAGGTATCAATTGTTACCCATCGTTTTTCGTAGTCTAATAGTTCGGCTCCATAGAATCGGCTATGAGCAGTGGCTATAATCTGTCCAACTGGACCACCAGACAACTCAACTAAGTCCTCTAATAGTTCGAAGAGTTTCATTTGACTTTCTTCATCCAAATTTGACTCTAATTCTTCCAAGCCTATTATTTTTGATCCCCTCATTAACACCTCTGATATTAAGAGTAAAAGCTGCTCTGCGCCTGTTCCTCTCATTCCAACAGGTAGCCAGGTCTCAGATTCACCGTAGGTCATTATTTCAAGATCAGTATTGTCTAGCCCTCCCCTCGCAAAGTCTATCTCACCCCATTCACCTAGACGCTTAAAAGTCTCCTCGATTTTCCTGAATACTATCTGTTGATCTTGATGTTGAGAATGCTTTAACGAAAAAAGACGGCCTTTGAATCCTCTATCTATATTGGATGGAATTACCTCTTGAGAAGTAGCGTCGTCGAAGGCTTCTTTACCAAGGAACCTTGCCGTTCCCACAGTTGAAAAAAGACCAGTAAGAGCCCCTAACAAAGACTCGCCTAGGTCCTGCCTTTCAGATAGAGGCAGTGAGATAAATCTTGGTAGCCAAACCTCTTGACCGTTTCCATCGAACTCTAGAACGATGTCGTCTATGATTTTAGCTTTGTCTAAAATGATTCTTGCCGCACCTAGAATTTCGACTTCTCGCTCGAATCTACCTAATAGCTGTAATCTAACTCGGTCCACTGGCACGGTTGGCGGTCGGAGGGCTTCTGGTAAGGCGCTGACTTGTGGCCATATTTCCATAAGCTCTTGTTCATGCATTATCAATCCAACTTCAAAGTGTATTGGAGCAGTACTATTCATGTGGAAGTTATGGTGAAAATCCATAGCTAATCCTCGCCAGAATGGCGCTAGTGGCGGTAAGGTTCCTCTTATTTGTTCGCTAGGAACTTTTGGAGAGAAGATAGCATCTAAAGCGGCAAGAACATTTGATTTTCCTGTGCCATTTTTTCCAAATAGCACAACAATAGAGCGAATATTGTTAATGGTAACATCTGCTAAACTCCTGAAGTTGGTGATATGAAAACGCTGAATGTGCATAGATTTTGCTCCCTTAATTTGGGAATTTCTGGACTTCATGAATTAGGTTCATTAATATCTCTTTAGCGAACAATTTATTCTGTATATTGTCTCCAGCTAATACTGTTAGAGTTATAGCTATACGTAAGAATAGTCTACCGTTATTTCGATCATTGAAGAGAGGAAACTTTTGGTTAACAAGTACAGTCTTAGGTTCAACTAACTTGCAGGCTGGTTCGTTCCCCTCCGACAGATTCCAGTCTCCATAGATGAGTTTAAAGACCCCATAAGACGTCTCCAACATGTCTACAAAATCTGGGTGGTTCTCGAATACTACAATTTTCCTGGCGACTCGGTCAATTTCAACTGGGAGTTCTGACTTTGCTTGTTTCGATCTTGAGCCAACACGATGGGAGTCATCTTTAGTATTGCCGGACACTTTAGGTTGTTTGTTATCTTGTACTCTTTCAACCACAAATCCTTGTTGTTCTAGTTCTGTCAGCTGTTTATCTACTAGCTCTCTTCTGGGACCAACCATAAGGCTAGGCCGATGTCCTCCGCCTCGCACCTGGATGCCAAGTTCCCTCTCCACTTGTTTTAGTCTGGTATCAGCTTCAGTTAGTTGCTTTTCTGCGTTTCTTAGTACTTGGCGGAACAACTCATTAAGCGCTTCAATTGCTGGGGCATTGGTAAACCCCTCTCTGCTTAGAGCAAGAAATGATCGCGCTCCTTCATCTATGTGTATTTCTCCACTCAGCCAAATCAGCCTTGGCAATGCGCCAGCATGCACCCCAAGGTCGAAAGTTTCCCTTTTACCTATTCCAACATTGTCTACACGTATTTTGAGTCCCCTCAATTCATTAGGCACAATAGGTTCCCATGGACTCGTTACCACGTAACGGATTGTCATGCCATCAAGACGTAAGCCACTGGGTTGTCCCGATTTTCCATGCCAGTCTAGGATTTCACCTGGAGGTTCATTTCTATATAGTTTTGTGCCATCCAAGTATACTTCCATACCAGTGGGGCGTTGGCCTAGTTTTTGTGCGACTTCAGACCCAGGAGGAAAATCCAATATTAATGTGTCTTGAAGTTCCCATTTAAGCTGTTCTATCGGTGACGATATTGGTTTTGGCCTGCGCCCGCTACTTTGCTTGGGAACATGAACTAAGAAACTTTTCGCGAGTTCTGTTAGGCCATGAAGTGTGACTGATGTATAGTGGCGAGTTCTCTGTCGGGGATCTAGTATCTCTACTACTTGGATTGGAATTTGCGTGACTTCCTCCACAGAAAACTCTTTTGAAACTTCTCGTGTCGAAACAAACCGCTTACTAGGAATTACAGCGACTAGAAGAGTGTCTGAATTCTCCGCAGTAGTACGGATCTCGAGTTCGTCTGCAAACGGAAAAGCTGCTAGGAAGCCTACTCCAAATTGACCAATACGCTTTCTTCTGAATCTGGGACTAGGTCTTGGTTCTCGAGAGGTACCAGCAATTGTCAGGAAATAGTCGAACTGCTGGGGTGTCATTCCACTCCCATTGTCTTGTACTACAATCTCGTCCTTTTGAACATCAATAGTAATATCCACTCTTGTGGCATCAGCATCGTAAGAGTTAGAAACGAGTTCTCGCAATACGCGCGGGAAGTTCTCATAAGTAGATCTACTAAGAAGATCTACAATTTGCCTGTCGACTCTTATATGAACGTCACGACGCTGCTGTCTTAGTGCCATTAGAAATCCATAGGTCTAGATTTTCTTAAGAAGTACCAAGGATTAGAACTTCACACGGGCTGCCCCTAGAATTTTGGCTAGCTTTTGCTAAGGCATAGCTGTGGTGCCAACGGAAAATTCCCACATGAGGTTTATAGGTTCTAACTACATCCACTAATTCGTGAATAGAGGGAATACCTGGTTCTTTATAAGAAAGAGCTATTGTTGAGTTCCTGTATCGTTCTACTAAACTCTTAATGCTGTCTAGAATCGCTTCTTTTTTTTCCTGCTCCTGTGGTACCCAGGGCTTATAGCCATCCCTAATAATACGACGTGATGAACTATAGTCTACTATTAATGGCCATTCGGACCATCTAGCTAAGCCCTCGAGAAAGTGATATTTAGGCAAATAGTCTACAGATGACCATTGTGGTATATCTGAAATGTAAGGTGGGTCTATATACACTAATTCTGGATCAAACGGAGGGCTCCAGGTTCGTGCGTCCTCACAAAACGCGAGATTCTGATGCTTATTATCAAAAACCAAAGTATTTACTTCATTTACAAATTGTTTGAAGTGACTTTCAAACGGGGTTTCCCACGTAGTACGATTTCCGAAGGAGCGCGGAACATCTGCCAATCTTATCTGAAGATTTGCTCTATGAAACATGTTGAAAGGTCGCTTTCGAAGCGCGCTCTGAAATAGGGCATGAAGCGCTAATCCTCTCTTAAATCGTGCCGTACGCTTATCGTACTTAACACAAAGATGATCGATAGCGATCATCATCCGATCCAGCCATTTGTTTTCTTCATCCGTAAAATAAATGCCGGCAAAGTTCTTCTCAATGAAGCCAGGTGAGATCGTTTCATTATTCGATGCTGAGTAAATCAAGAAAGAGCAATCTTCTTCTGATAGTACTACTTCTGAATTCTCTATTAGTCCTACTGCGCTCCAAAAAGGAGCCTTCAAGGAATCGTTAAAAAGTACTTGCTTATTCATTTTTTTAAGTAGATAACTAACACTACCCGTACCGCCAAATAAATCGATAGCCGACCGGAATTCCAACTCTTTGAAGACTAAATATAAATTAGGTAGCAATCGCCGCTTGCTGCCACTATACCTAGTAGTTGGATATGGACCGTCCGGAAGAGAAAGTAGCTGATTAAACTTTGTTTTCAGGTTATTTTTTGGAGTGGATATAACCTTCTCCTCATAATGTTCTCTCATGACCTCATTATAGTAGCACGTTATCATGCAGCACAAATATATCTAGATTGTGATTATAATGCTGGTCTAGATAGAGACCCCTATACTGATTTGATCCTAGTTGTCCAAGATTCTAAGGATAATAACTGCTTCATGAATGGAAACAGTCATTATCTAAGATGTATAATAATATTTGCGTCAAGTAGGAAAGGTAGGCTGGTTATACTAAAGCAAGGAAAGTGATATGGCAACCAAGAAACGGACCATCTCAGTCCGACTCGACGATGCTGCCAAGCAACGGGTTGAACGAGCCGCGAGGCTTTTAAAGCAGTCTGCGGGCGCCTTCCTGGAGAGGGGAGGGGAGGAGCAGGCGCGTCACATCCTCCTGGCGTGGGCTGTAGACCAGCACCGGAGCGGAGCGGCGAGCTTCTCTGAGCTGGCTTCTGAGACCGGGTTGGCGGTCGAGGAGATCATGCTCGCCATGGGGAGTCAAGGGAAGGAAGAGGCGCTGGAGATGTTCCTGGCTAGCTGCCGCACAGTGGCCGAGATCAGGGGCAACCCTGAGTTCCTCCGCCTTGCCGAAGAGGCAGTGCGGATAGTGCAGCATTCTAAGGAAGACTGGGCGTATAGAAGCGGATGTCATCTAAGGCTTTATAATAATACCAATTCGGTTTAATAGGCTGTAAACGAGTGAAGGCGAAATTGTGATGTCCCGCTCGTGGTGAGCCAGTTTACCCTGAGGTCGCCTAAGGCGACTCGAAGGGAACCATGAGTGGAGCAACACCCTCAGTCCTTCGACAAGCTCAGGATGAGCGGGTAATACAGCCCTCTCATACTGAATTGGTATAACTACTGCATTAAGGAGGAAGGGGTATGCTGATTATACTGGTGCGAGGTATCGGAGATATCGGCTCGGCGGTGGCTCATCGTCTCTTTCAAGCCGGCTATGCAGTCGTTATCCATGACTCGTTGCATCCTGCCGCCTCTCGTCGAGGCATGGCCTTTACCGATGCTATTTTTGATGGCAGCGCCGAGGTTGATGGTGTCAGGGCAGTGCGGGTAGATGACACCCAGACCTTGCCTACCATACTGGCAGCCCGAGAAGTGATTCCTGTTGTCGTTACTGATCTGGCTGAAGTCCTGGATATGATACATCCTCAGGTGTTGGTGGATGCGCGCATGCGCAAGCATGAGCAGCCTGAAATTCAGCGTGAGTTAGCGCCGCTTACCATTGGGCTAGGCCCCAATTTCACCGCCGGAGTGACAACCAATCTGGCGGTAGAGACAAGCTGGGGTGAGGACTTGGGAAAGATCTTGACCCAGGGGACAACACGTCCACTGGAAGGAGAGCCACAACCTATCGCTGGCCATGCCCGTGACCGTTATGTTTACGCGCCGGCCGCTGGCGTATTCCACACTCCCATGCATATTAGTGACTCCATACAAGCTGGAGCTATAATCGCCTATATAGACTCGACTCCCATCACCGCTCCCCTGGACGGCGTTTTGCGTGGACTGACCCGAGATGGTGTTCCGGTTGCAATAGGGACCAAGATTATTGAGGTCGACCCAAGAGGAACTACGGGAGTGGTTACAGGTATTGGCGAGCGCCCACGCCGCATCGCTGTGGGCGTGCTAGAGGCTGTACACACCTGGAGCAAACAAGGCAGCAAAGCAATGTAGGGGCGTAAGGCCTTACGCCCCTACTACGGTATAGGCTAGTCCCTACTTATCAAAATAAGCTATTTCACCTCTAACTTAATTCTCCTCTACAAAAGCACTTCAGGCCTCCTTTTCTTAATTCCCACAAACTAAAAACAACGATATATATCCCATGCAATATAAATGTTATGCAGATCTTTAGGCCCTTTATGTCTTAGCTATGAGTAACAAGCAATAATGAGAAAGTAAAGTATCTATTTTCTTAATCCCAACGGTCTTAGGAGGCTAAAATGACATACGTACGCGCTCGATGGCGCTGGGTTACGTTATCTGTATTCTGGACATATGTGCTTGTATCTGCTGCAGCCGGAGTGGTAATACGTTAATACTCCTCTTGCAGAAGGTGGATGATTGGTAGTGTTAACTTTTGAAGGCTATGAGGGAGACTAATATGTCTGGTGTATTGGGCTTTATTTCAAGGGCCAAGAGAAGTCTTATCGGTGTCCGGTCTACTCCTGAATTTCGACCGATGCTGGCTACTCTAACGCAAAGACCTTTTCCTGCTGAAGGATGGGTGTTTGAGCCTAAGCTGGATGGCGAGAGGTGCCTGGCATACCGCGTAGGAGACGACGTAAAGCTCATTTCACGTACTCAACAACGTATGAATAACAGCTACCCGGACATAGTGGACGCTCTTCTCGAGCAGCCACTAAAAGAGTTTATTGTTGATGGTGAGATTGTAGCGGTCAAAGACACGATCTCTAGCCTCTCATTGCTTCAACGCCGGATGCAAATACAGGACCCGGACCTGGCGCGCCGCAGCGGAGCCGAGGTCTTTTTCTATGTCTTTGACCTGCTTTACCTGGGGGGTCGCGACGTTACATCGATGCCGCTGCTGGAGCGAAAGTCCCTTTTGCTACAGTCGCTTTCATTTGGTGGCCCTTTATGCTATAGCTCGTACCGGGAAAAGGACGGAGAGGCCTTTTACGAAGAGGTCCGCAAGAAGGGATGGCAAGGAGATCAATGAAGCAGCCCAAGCCGCCAATATTTCCCTGGACGAGGTCGCCAAGAATGTCCAGGATGCCATATCAAAATCGAAGGGCGGCACTGGCGCCTAATAATTGAGAATATCGTTAATATCTGGCCCTTGTGATGGATAACGGTGGAAAGAGACGGGAGCGACGGGTTGTCGTTATTAGACCTGGTCTTTCATACCATCTATATAATAGAATGAAAGTAGAGGAAAAGAAGCGATGCCACGCTCGGTGGTCAAAAACCTTTAGTGAGGTGATAAAAATGCCTGGAAAGAGACATCTTAGAGGTGTTGGTGAAAAAGAGCGAAGACAGTATGAGCATATAAAAGAGAGCGCCGAGAAATCGGGCCGTTATGGGAAGCGTGCCAGCGAAGTAGCATCCCGAACAGTGATGAAGCAGCATAAAGAAGAAGGCCATGAAAAGGGGAAATAGGAGTGGCACAGTCTAAGGTTTTAATGAATATCAAAGATGTAATGAGTAAGACCTTCGTAATACTTCGACCGCACTTCTCCCTTAAAGAAGCTGCAGATAAGATGCAAGCACTCAATGTGCTAGTATTGCCAGTCTGTGATAACGGTGAGCTAGTGGGCATGATCACAGATGAGGATATAGCCAAGGCCTTACGGGATGGAAGGTCCCTTACTTCTACCATTGTTGAGGATTTAATGACAAGAGAGGTCACCTTCTGTTTTGATGACCAAAGTCCTGAAGAGGCTATGAAGATCATGAAGGAAAAGCAGATCGCATGGCTGTTTGTTATAACGAAACAGCTTGCAGGGATTGTGTCTATGGATGATCTTATCGAGGCAGAGGAGACTTAAATTTATACTTTGGAGGCCCTTTTCGTGCCTGAACAGATAACCAGAAGCATTATAGTCAAAGGCGATATAAATGAGATTTTTCGCTTATGGATGGACTTTGAAAATTTCCCCCGTTTTATGGCACACATTAAGTCTGTCACCAAGATGAATGACACCACTAGCCGCTGGGTTATGGAAGGACCGGGTGGTAAAGATATTGAGTGGGAATCAAAGATAACCACCTTGGAGGAGCCCACAAGGATCGCTTGGAACGGTGAGGGTAACGACATCAAGACCACCGGACAGGTCACCTTCAACCAGTTGACTGAGGAAGAGACCGAGGTCAATGTCATGCTTCAGTATGTGCCTCTGGGTGGCTTTATAGCAGATATAGCTGCAGAGCTGTTCGCAGACCCTGAGGGCGATCTCGAAGAGGACCTTCGAAACTTTAAGGCTTATGCTGAGAACAGGGCTTATATGCTTCCAAAGAAGTCTTGAAAATAAAGAGGTGTTCTATTGAGGACTATAAGCCATGCGTTATCTAACTCTTGCTTGTGACTATGACGGTACCCTGGCTAGAGATGGCCGCGTCTCTTCAGAGACATTAACCAAACTGGAAGAAGTAAAAGCCTCCGGACGCCGGCTCCTTTTGGTAACCGGAAGAGAGCTAACAGACCTCTTATATGTTTTTCCTCAGATCAGCATCTTTGACAGGGTGGTCGCTGAGAACGGCGCCTTGATGTATACCCCTGCCACTAGAGAAGAGAAGCTGCTGGCAGCTCCTCCATCACAAGAGTTTGTCAGTGCACTCGTGGCGAAAGGGGTACAGCCGCTGTCGGTGGGAAAGGTGATTGTTGCTACTGAACATCCCAATGAGACTATAGTGCTGGAGACTATTCGTGATTTGGGACTTGAGCTACAAGTGATATTTAACAAGGGCTCTGTGATGATATTGCCCACCGGGATCAATAAGGCCACCGGACTTACTATAGCTCTACGTGATATGGGACTATCACCCCATAACGCGGTTGGAGTAGGCGATGCTGAGAATGACCATGCCTTTCTTACTCTTTGTGAATGCTCAATAGCTGTAGAAGATGCGGTGCCGATGCTTAAGGATACGGCCGACTTCGTTGCCTCTCACGGCAACGGCCAGGGTGTAGCGGAGCTAATAGACCGATTGCTTTCTCACGACATGCGAGACGTGGACGCTAGGTTGACCAGGCACCACATTTTGCTGGGTGAGCGTGAGGACGGTAGTGAGGTGTTGGTCTCGCCATACAGGGTCAACATATTGCTGGCTGGAACATCGGGCAGCGGTAAGTCCACAGTGGCAACCGGCTTCCTGGAGCGTTTGTCCGAAGCTAAATATCAGTTTTGTATTTTCGATCCAGAGGGCGACTACGAGAACTTTGAAGGAGTAGTTACCAATGGGTCTGCCCAGAAGGAACCCAATATTCAGGAGATTTTGCAGCTTCTGGAGAACCCTGAACAAAACCTGGTGGTAAATCTCTTGGGTATTAAGCTGGAAAACAGGCCAGGATTCTTTGCAGAGCTACTGCCACGCATCCAGGAGCTGCGGGTGAGGACTGGACGCCCCCACTGGATGGTCATAGACGAAGCCCATCATCTTATGCCGGTATCGTGGGACCCAGCTCCATCGGTCCTACCTAATGACCTGTACGGAATGCTCTTTATTACCGTACACCCAGACCGCATCGCGCCGGCTATCTTATCTACTGTGGACTTAGTCCTTGCCAAAGGAGAGGCCCCTGAGGAGATCATTAAGGGCGTGACTCAAGAGCTCGAGGAGGCTTTGCCACAGGTAGAGCATATAGAGCTAGACACTGATGAGATCCTGATCTGGTTTAGAGAACAAAAGAACAGCACGCCATTTAGAATGAAAGCTGCCACTACACGCTCCGAACGTAAGCGGCACCGCAGAAAATATGCTGAGGGCGAGCTGCCACCGGAGCTGAGCTTTTACTTCCGCGGGCCGGACCAGAAACTAAACCTGAGGGCGCAGAACCTTGCCCTCTTTGTGCAGCTTGCTGATGGCGTGGATGATGACACCTGGATGTACCATCTTCGCCGAGGCGAATATTCACACTGGATGCGGGATGTGATAAAAGACGAGATCCTGGCCTCAGAAATCGCCGGAATAGAGGCCAGGGAAGACCTATCAGCCGCACAAAGCCGAGCTCTGGTTAAGGATGCTATCGAGCAGCTTTATATAGTGCCATCGCGGTAGGCTGCTCGTTTATAGTAGGACTAAACAAAACATCGGAACTTATTGACATATTCCGACGTTTTGTTTAGTCTATACGTTATAAGAGTTATATGCTTACAATTTTTGGATATGCTAGAAGACCGTAGTATTATACGCTCACGCGACCTTACCCCTTCTCAGCGTACTCAACTGTACCGTCTCGTGAAGACTGGAGAGGTTACATACATCTCACGGGGACTCTATGCTTCTGCAATATACACTTCTACTGAGCATAGGACTTTCATTGAGGTAGCGGCTCGCATCCCTTCTGGAGTCATATGCTTGCTTTCAGCACTTCGCTTCCACGAACTCACGACTCAGTCGCCGTTTGAAGTTTGGATTGCCATTCCTTACCATGGCCGTCGCCCTAAAGTACCAGAATTGCCAGTCCGTATTGTTAGGTTCTCCGGCAAGGCTCTCACATCAGGAGTAGAAGAACACATTTATGATGGGATAACTGTACGTGTCTATTCACCTCCTAAGACTGTGGCAGATTGTTTTAAATACCGAAACAAGATCGGTATAGATATAGCAATAGAGGCACTTCGGGACTGCTGGAGTCAGCGTAAGGCGACTGCCGATGAACTTTGGCGCTTCGCTGAAATCTGCCGGGTAAGCAACGTAATGCGACCATACCTGCAGATGATGTTTTAGATATTCTGGCTCGTTTCTTGATGCCGCTATCCATCGCTGCATACCATAATGAGACCTTGAATTTGATATGGGAACCACAAAATGAATGGGTACAGCGCATGGAATGATTAAGTGAACTCCATTAGTGCTCTAAGGCTCTTTTAGAGACATTATAATAAATTAAGCTGCACCCGGATTACCACAGAGTGCAGCTTAAAAAGGGGCGAAATATTTTATTAGGACTATTATCCTCCGGTGGTAAACCGCCATTCTTTCTTCGCCGGCTTACCATCGACTGTGGTCTCTACTACGGCGGTGTAGGTTGAGTTAGGCGCAAGAGGTCTATGAGGTATTATGGCGACGGCGCGCATCCAGTCTTTTCTGGGAGTGTTTATCGCTACTGACTCACCCGAAGGACCGCGCAGCTCAATATTCCCCCACTCTACTTTTTGATACACACCAAAGGCTACAGTTATGGGATACCCCAATGGCCTCGGAAGTCCCGGCGCCGGGTCTGGAGACTCTCCTCCATCCCAGGCAGTAGGCACACCGTAAGCGCCGTCCCCTGGGTATACAGATGGCAGCGGTGTGGACAGCTTATCGCGGCGTACCCCTACGTCTATGATGTTAAACCCGCTGCTTGCTGACTCTGCATAGCCCATATCCAAGGCGCTGGGATGGATAAGGGGCAGACGATGGTTGACTGTGTTCATGTACCATTCTATTGCTCGGTTGACGCCTCCAAATCCGGCGTTCTCAGTTACGGTGCCGCCGGAGTATCCGGCAGCCCTGGCGCGGTCTGCAAAGCTTGGTCCGCTGAACCCAGCTCGTCCCGATGTCTCATTATGCAAGCCCATGCCGGCCAGGGATGAATCGCCTCGATTGGCGTCATAGTAGGCGACGTGGCTGCCGGCAGCCTGAGCCAGTTGCTGATTAAAGTTTGCCGGAGCTACTCCGGCCGCAGCCCTGTAGGCATTTATTATATCCATAGCCTGTGCTGATGCCTGAGGAGCGGCAACTGCCGGGCTTGGGGGCGCCGGCGCTGTTGAGGACTCAGCAGTTAAGGCGCTGGAAGGTATCAGCCCGGCCTCGGCTGCTATGCTGCCTCCTAGAGCGACTGTTACTTGTCCTGCTGCCGCCCAGGGCACGTTTTCCTTCCACTGCTGGATGACAACCCTCTGGGCCCTTAAAGTATAATTATTCCCCATGTCCATGACCTGCGAGGTGGGAAGACCGTTCATAACTACGGGGTCTCCTACTACGCTATAGTACATGTTTCGTATAGCCGGATTTGTATTTAGCAAAGCAAGCCGCTCACGCACTACCCGGTCCCAGGACTTGCCAGCATCGATACCGTCCGGTAGCGGTCGGGGAGTCTGACGTGCTGCCTCCAGCCACTCGTCTTTGCCAGCCTGTGACATCAGGTCGAACACGTTCAAGAAGTATACTTGACCGACTTCGGGTCTCCATTGAAACACTACGCGCTGCATTGCCTGCACCACGAAGCCATCCCAGTAGAAGCGCTGTGAGATAGGATAACCTACAGCCTGTACGCCGCCCAGCCGCTGGTACTCGTTCCAGAAGGGCACGCCATCTTTGTTCACGACAGCGTATCCACCAGCCTGAGAGAAATAATGGCCTCCGGATATTGCCCAGTCTGATGCTTCTGCCTTGGGTATCCAGGGTACCGGCGGGACCGCCAGGGTAAGTGTGATCAGTATAATCACTGCCTTTATTAGTAAGTTTATAAGGGGTCTTCTAGGGTTTAAGTAAGCCGTCGTCAAGTGATTATCTCCTGAGTCCAAAGTCAACAGTCCAGTAGGGTTTGCCGCTGCCGCTGTATATAAGACCAGCGCCGAATTCTTGGACTATATCGAATAGGATTACGTCTCTGTGAGCAGGACTATTCATCCAGGCGTCCACTATTGCCTGAGGAGTGCTATAACCGTATCCAACTATCTCCCCATATGCGCTCCAGCTATAGCCTGCACGAGTCATTCGGTCGCCGGGGCCGCTTCCGTCTGAGCCGGTATGACTCATGTTCTCGTGGGCTGCCATATCAGCGCTATGGTTGCGGGCTGCATTTGTGATTTCATTATTTTGTGACAGGGTGCTAAGACCATGGGCCTGTCGTATCTGGTTGATGCGGGACAATACCTCTGCCTCATAATTATTGACCGCTGGGCTGGCAGGAACAGGCGAGCTGCCGGGAGTCTTGAAGCTCCAGGTGCTGCTCCAGGCCACCGCGGCGCCATCGCCCTGCACCCTGGGGCGCACTCTCCAGTAGTAAGTGCTACCAGACTGTAGCTGTGGTGTATACCAACTATTAGCAGGACTGGTCACGCCGCCGTGCACCAGGTTGTGCCATACAGAGGCGACAGCATTTTGGCCGGTCCTGAACTGTCCGTCAGTGCTGACCTGTACTTCGTAGTAGAAAATATCTGATGCTGCGTTCTGCCACTGTAAGGAAACTTCTGCACCGGGTATTGTGCTGCCGTGAGCTGGCGAGACCAGGGATATAGTGCTGCTGGATGGGGCTGGCGTACGGAATGTGCTGCGGCTGGACCAGGGTCCCCAATTAGAGTCGTACTCTCCGAGAGATAGAAGAGAAGTTGTGGCTCTGACCTGCCAGTTATAACTCATGCCCGGCAAGACCACATAGTTGCCGGCGCCAAACACCGGAGGATTAATCGTAAAGGAGTTAGATGATATCAGTTGGGCATCCCCTATGATCATGTTGATTCCGGGGCCATCGTTATTGTATGGACTGACCTTTATATGGTACTGAGTTGTTCCAAGAGGATTTGTCCACCTTAGCGTTATTGGACCCATAGCTTGTAATGAGCTTCCATCGGATGGATCGTATAAGCTAGGTATGCGGGACTGTTGTGGTAGAGAGCTAGCTTGCGCTATAGAACCCGGTATGAAAGAGAGAAGCTGGAAGACTAATAAAGTACATACTATTGATAAAGCTAATGGTCTCATATATTTTAGACACCTCCGTTGCAGACGCTCTTAGTGTTGTTTATGCCACTGCCCTTGATGATATATAGGAAACCAGTGTAAAAACGTAGAGATAAGGTAAAAATTTGGTAAGAAATATACTTTCTATAAAATATATGCCAGTAAACATTACAGTTATATAACACATTACAGTTATATAACGCTGAGATCAATGATACGGATCACGGTTTAAAAGCTATTTCACGAAATGCCCTGAGAAAAGCCCTGCCAAGGTAGAGACGCAACATGTTGCGTCTCTACAGACCCCATGTCAAGCAGAAGACGCTATTTTCAAGGGAACAGCACAATATTGTCAAATTGGCAAGTTGTGTTAAAATATGGCGAGTTGCCTTGGCAAACAGGCATATGAAGGAGAAGGAGGTAGGTCTAAGAAAACAGTCTAATAGAGCTGTTTGATTGCAATTAGTTATTTCACTAATAAAAAGATGTATTAGGAGGAAAGATGACTCAAGAATCTCCCGCAGTTATTTATGAAAAGAAAGGCCACATAGCCTATATAACCCTCAACAGGCCTGAGAGGATGAATGCTCTAGGGCGGCCGGTATCCCGAGGAATAAGAGATTCGGTTTGGGATGCCAGAAACGACGATAACGTTAGAGTCATAATTATTACCGGCGCCGGCGACCGGGCTTTCTGCGCTGGCGGCGACCTCAAGGAGATGGCCGAAATGTCCCGTGCAGGCCAGGCGCCAGAGCCATCGGTGCCTGAGGTCAACAATTTTGAATTGATCATGGAGACTTGGAAGCCCACGATAGCCGCTATAAATGGTGTTGCTCTGGGTGGCGGCTGTGAAATGTCTCTGGCCTGTGATATCCGCCTTGCTGCGGACCATGCCAGAATCGGCCTTATGGAGGCCAAGCGCGGCCTGGGCGCTAACTTCGGAACTGTTATGCTCAGCCGGATAATACCCAAAGGCATGGCTCTTGAGGCCCTATTTACGGGCGAGCCATTTTCCGCGCAAGAAGCCTATAGGGTCGGCCTTGTCAACAAGGTAGTACCTCTGTCGGACCTCATGCCGGCTGCCGAGCGGCTGGCAGAGGCTATCCTGGAGTGTGCGCCTCTTTCCGTCCGCCGGATGAAAGAGGTGGTCTACAAGAGCGATGGTCTGCCACCAGCGGCAGCTATTAGACTCGCTGTCGGCCCAGACGTCTACACCAGCGAGGACAGAATAGAGGGCGCCAGGGCCTTCGCCGAGAAGCGAAAGCCTCAGTGGCAGGGCCGCTAAGGTATATCAAGACCATCCAGCTATATATAAGATATAACTATCGGGCCAGCTTATGATGCTGGCCCGATAGCATTTTGGGGTGGGAAGTCTTATCTTGTCACTCTTTATGGAATATACCTGCTGTAGAGCGCAAGGCCTCCTCCGGAGTCTATCGCTGTGGCGATGGTAAATACATAAACGTGGCTGCCTATACCGAGAAGCAAGTAGTGTCCTTATGTACGACCCTTGGGTTGTACCAGGTCCTTCAGCACGAGAGCTTCCTGTCCGAAGACCGTGATCTCAATCTAGTGCAGAGAGTATGGCGCAATGAGATGACGGAGGCGTTCCTCAGCAAGCCGGCATCTGAATGGCTGGACCTGCTGACACAGGCCGACGTGCCCTGTGGCCCGGTGCTTAGCAGGACGGAGGTGTTCCAGGAGCCTCAGGTGATAGAAAATGAGGCCGTCGTGGCTATGGACCATCCCGATGCAGGGCATATTAAGATTGCGGGCATCCCAGTTACACTATCAGACAATCCTGGGAGTATCCGGCTGCCGGCGCCATCTTTGGGCCAGCACACCAACGAAGTCTTGCAGCGGCTTGGTTACTCCGCCGAAGAAATAGAGCAATTGCGCGCTGAAAAAGTTGTCGTATAATAAGGGTGAGATGACCACAGGCGAAAGCCTGGGGCATGGCGAGTCTGATAGATAAAAAACTAAATAGGGGGTTGGGTATGAAACTACAGACCAAAGGCGCAAACCTAAACTATGAGATCACAGGTAGTGGAGATCCCTTGGTGCTTGTCCACGGCGCTGGGGATAACCTGGGGGCCTGGTACAACCAGGTGCCGGAGCTGTCCAAGCACTACAGCGTAATCACTCCTGATGTAAGGGGCCACGGTGATACTGTAGTTACGGATGGAGACTACTCTGTAGATGCTTGCGTTGAGGACGTATATCAGCTTATAAAGTCCCTTGGTTTCGAGTCAGTCGCTGTTCTTGGGTATTCCATGGGTGGCGGTATAGTGACTAACCTGACGCTGAAGCATCCAGAGGTTGTGAGAGCGCTGGTAATCTCCAACAGCGGTGGTGGACTTGGGCCTCCGCCAACACCTGAGCAACAGCGCCAGCGAGAGGAACGACAGAAGCTTTCCAGGGAGGCGCTGGAGCGTGGAGATATGGAGACGCTGTTCAAGGACCGTCTGGCGAACACTTTTTCGCCCGGCTACGCGGATAACGGTCCCAAGGACCAAATAGAAAAATACCGGGCGGTATTCATGTCTAACGATCCCAAAGAGTACCTGAAGCGTATGCAGGCCGGCGGCGCCGCCGGCAGCCCTGACTACAGCAAGATATCCTGTCCTACACTCATTATCGTGGGCGAGTATGACCAAAACTCAGGCCCTGCGGCAGGAGAAGCAATGCAAAAGCTTATCTCTGGCTCGCAGCTAAAGGTCTTTCGCACCGGACACGCCTCGCCTATCGAGGTGGCTGAGGACTACAACAAGACTGTGCTGGGATTTCTGGCTGGGGTGGAGACTACGGCGTAAGACTCAGCTATGGATTAGTCTCGATACCAGTCCCCCATCAAATAATGGTGGGGGACTATGTTTATCGTATAAGGCGATGTTCTACTATGTGTTATTATTATAGAACACACAAGGCAGTTTCATGGTCTACTTAATCAGCTTAACTTGGAATAGAAGGAATACAATTCACGTTGAACGTCATAATGTTACTCCTCAAGAAGTAGAGGAGGTATGCTTTACCAACCATTATAGCCGTCGAGTAGATGGACGTAGTCGTTATCGTCGTTATATGATTATCGGTCAAACTGAAGAGGGACGCTACCTTACGGTCTTTGTGGACTTTCAAAGAAGAGGTATATTCTATCCGGTTACTGCACGAGATGCTGAAGAACATGAAAGGCGTCTTTTCCAAAATGAAAGGTAGATAACACATGGCAGAACGAAAGAGTAGGATACCAAGATTTAAAAACTATGAGGAGGCAGCTGAGTTTTGGGACACCCATTCTGTGGCTGACTTTCTGGATGAACTAGAAGAAGTAGAACTCAAGGTAAAGGGACCACTGAAGCATACTTTTTCGGTCAGTCTGGATGGAAAATCGCTAACTGAACTCTTGGCTTTAGCCAAAAGTAAGGATACCGATTTTATTACCTTAGCCCAGATATGGATTATGGAAAGGCTGGCCCAAGAGCGTGAAAAGAGCGGCCAGAGTCCAAAGCACGACCAGGCCAGTTCTACTCTATCAGGCTCTCAAAGACCTTATTAGAGTTTTGGCTGGCGTGAAGGCGAGGGCATAAGCCTTATAAATGAATTAGTTTCACATCAGTTTCACATCAAGACTCTTGGTGGGAAACCCAGTTTTTAGCTTTATATAGGTTGAGATGTTATATGTTAAAATCGAAAATATAGGAGCATGTTCTCCTATGGTCTATGTAATCACCTTGATTTGGGATAGATGGAGTATGGCTCATATTGAGCGTCATAGAGTTGCTCGTCGAGAGGTAGAGGAGGTATGCTTCGCCAACCATTATAGCCGTCGCGTAGGTACGCGTGGTCGTCACCGTCGTTACATGGTTATTGGTCAAAGTGAAGAGGGACGTTACCTTACTATCTTTCTGGATTTTCAAAGAGGTGGTATATTTCATCCGGTTACTGCACGAGATGCTGAAGAACATGAAAGGCGTCTTTTCCGAAATGAAAGGTAGATAACACATGGCAGAACGCAAAAGCAAGATCCCGAGATTCAAAAACTATGAGGAAGAGGCCAACTTTTGGGACACCCATTCTGTGGCTGAGTTCGAAGATGAACTCGAAAAAGTAGACCTCAGGTTCAAGCGACCTTTGGAGCACAGCTTTATGGTCAGCTTTGATGCCAAGTCACTGGATGAACTCGTAGCTTTAGCCAAAAGTAAGGACACTGATTTTATTACATTAGCCCAGATATGGATTATGGAAAGGCTCGCCCACGAGCGTGAAAAAAGGAGCCAGAGTCCACAACACGACCCGACCAGTCCTACCATGTCAGGCTCTGAAAGACCTTCTTAGAGTTTTGGCTGAGATGAGTGCGAGGGCATAAGACCTAGAGATGAATTGGTTTTGGCATTAGTTCTCCCATCGAGACCCTTGGGTGGGGAACCTGTTTTAGCCTTAATGATAATGAGATTCATGTGTTATTATAGAACACACAGGATCGTTTCATGGTTCATGTAATTGGCCTTACTTGGGATGACTCGAACATAGACCACATTGCTAATCATAAAGTTAGTCGTCAAGAAGTGGAGGAGGTATGCTTTTCTCGGCATTATAGCCGTCGTGTACTAGGGCGTCGTCACCGTCGTTACATGGTTATTGGTCAAAGTGAAGAGGGACGTTACCTTACTGTCTTTCTGGACTTTCAAAAGGGTGGTATATTCCATCCGGTTACTGCACGGGACGCTGAAGAACATGAAAGGCGCCTTTTCCAAAATGAAAGGTAGATAACACATGGCAGAACGCAAGAGCAAGATACCAAGATTCAAAAACTATGAGGAAGAAGCCGCCTTTTGGGACACCCATTCAGTAACGGAGTTTGAAGACGAACTCGAAAAGGTAGATCTCGAATTCAAGCGGCCGTTGAAGCACATCTTCTCGATTAGCCTAGATGCCAAATCATTAGATGAACTAGTATATCTTGCCGCAAGTAAAGATATTAGCTTTACTACCTTAGCCCAGACATGGATTATGGAAAGGCTCGCCCACGAGCGTGAAAAGAGTGGTCAGAGTCCAAAGCACACTCCAATCAGTTCTAGCTAGACTCTTGCTTTTCTTGAGATAGAGACTTTCCCTCTCCTCCATCCTTTCTATGCACTGGTCGACCATGCTTCTTACGGCTAGAGCTGTTCAATGCAGGAATTCCTCAGGTGTTTTTTAGTATCCTCTGGTAAAAGCCATCCCCCAAACATTTTTCTTCTCCTTTTTGGTAAGTGCTATCTCGAACCTTCCACAATATATGACCCTCACCCCAACCCTCTCCCAGAGGGAGAGGGAACAAAATTACTCAGAATTCGGCCTTGTTAACGGAGCATAGCTTAATAGCAGTTTCTTTATTCCAGCAGGGCCTTTAAAGGCCACGGTGACAGTCTGGTCACCATGATCAGGCTCGCAACTTACCACAATTCCTTCTCCAAAGTGAGTGTGGACCACGTGTTCGCCGGGACGGTAAGCGGGAGAGACTACCGTCTCAGTTTTCGGCTCTACAGGGGTTGGTGTGTAAGTCGGCGTGGCTGCTGGTGCGCCGGATATTATAAGCTCCTTGGGCAGGTCTTTTAGAAAGCGAGACGCCACGGTGGGACCCCGGCTCATGCCGGTGCTGCGGCGGAAGGCGCGCAGCAAGTACAGTCGTTTCTTTGCTCTGGTCATTCCGACGTAACACAGCCGGCGCTCCTCTTCCATCTGCTCCGGGTCATCGAAGGAGCGTATATGCGGCAGTAGTCCTTCCTCCATTCCTACTATGAAGACGACGGAGAACTCGAGACCTTTGGCAGCGTGCAGAGTTATAAGGGTAACGGCGTTCGACTTTGTGTCGTAGTTATCGATATCTGAGACCAGGGCTATGGATTCCAACAAAGCGGGCAGATTTAGCCCGGTATTGTTCTCCATTACGGTCCTAAGCTCCAGGATGTTCTCCAATCTCTCTTCCCCATCATCCTGAATCGAGATGTACTCACGGTAACCCGTCTTTTCCAGTACCCTATCGAATAACTCATTTAAAGGAAGATTGTTCTGGTACTCCTCTATCAGGCTATCTAATATGTCCAAAAATGAGGTAATGGCTTTGACTGCCCTGGGTTGGAATCGATGTCTCTTGTCATCTAGACCTTTTTCGGACGAAGTAGGTGTTTCATAAGCTAGCAACTGCATGGCGGTATATAGAGGCACGCTCAAAGACTTGGACCAGCGAGTTAGCTCGTCCAGGGTCTGCTGTGAGATGCCCCTTGCAGGCACGTTGATTACCCTGCCAAGGCTTACGCTATCGAAAGGGTTGGCTATGAGACGAAGGTAGGCGATGGTGTCTTTGACCTCACGGCGCTCATAAAAGCGCGTGGCTCCTACCAGTCTATAGGGGATGCCCTGGTACACCATAGTCTCTTCCAGAGCGCGTGACTGGGCGTTGGTGCGGTACATGACCGCGCAGTCTCCCAGCTTTGTGCCGGCCTCCCGCTCGAGGCGCATTAGCTCGTTGCATACGAACCGTGCTTCCTCATCCTGGTCATATGCCTCTTTTATTACTACCGGCGTTCCAATCTCGTTTTCGGTCCAGAGGTTCTTCTCCTTGCGCTTTTTGTTAGCCGCTATAACTTTGTTGGCTGCATCGAGGATGGTCTTGCTGGAGCGGTAGTTTTGCTCAAGGTAAACTGTTTTGGTGTCCGGGAAGTCCTTTTCGAATTCAAGGATGTTTCGTATGTCGGCGGACCGCCAGCTATATATACTCTGGTCCGGGTCGCCGACGACACAGATATTTCGGTGCATTCCCGCGATCTGCCTTGCATATACGTACTGCGACAGATTGGTATCCTGGAACTCATCTACCAGCAGGTGTTGATAACGGGACTGGTACTTCTCCAGGACATCGGGAAGATCGTGGAAAAGCTCAGTGGTCTTCATGATAAGATCGTCGAAGTCCAGGGCTTTGCTCTCTTGCAGCATATCCGTATACCGTCTGTAGCAGCGATAGACTATCTCATCGAAATAGCTGTGGTTGAAGTCGGACAGAAACCTTTCCGCCGTTATGAGCTGACTCTTGGCGTTCGATATAGCTCCTAATACTGCGCCGGCCGAGGTACGCTTAGGGTCTATGCCTAACTCCTGAATGCAGCGCTTGATAAGGGTAATCTGATCATCGCCATCGTATATGACGAAGTCCCTGTCTATGCCGATCTTTTCGCCATCCACCCGGAGTATGCGAGCGCAAATAGAATGGAACGTCCCTATAGTCATGCTTTCAGCGGCCCGCCCCAGCAGGGCCTCCACTCTTTCTTTCATCTCCCTTGCCGCTCTGTTGGTGAAAGTAACCGCCATTATTCGATAGGGGCTTATACCTAGCTCTTCTACTATATAGGCCACTCTGTGGGCGATCACCCTGGTCTTGCCGCTGCCAGGCCCGGCAAGAATAAGCAATGGCCCAGAGGTATACTGTACCGCCTCTAGCTGTCTGGGGTTTAGTTCATAATTGATGGAGGGCATAGAATCTAAAACACTACCTTAAGAAATAGAGAATTTAAAATATATCTGGGTTTGTTTTACACGTTTCCATGTATTGACAAGACGAACATGTATGCTACAATAATTATAACTTTGATTGTACACTTTTGCTAAAAGAAATATCATAGATAAGGTAGATCACGATTATGAGTATACCCTGTCCTATTCCTTATCATGGCAGCAAACGAAGATTGGCTGGATCTATATTAACCTTTATACCCGAAAATATTTCGGGTACGTTCTTCGAGCCTTTTGCAGGCTCTGCCTCGATCTCGTTAGCTTATGCCAAAGCTGGAAAATCACGAAATTTTGTTCTATCTGACATCTTGGCTCCTCTTACCGAGATTTGGAAGATGATTATTAACGAGCCTGAAGCACTCAGTCGTCAATACCAAAAGCTTTGGCTGGAACAGCTTGATGACCCACGGTCGACATACTTCAGGATCCGCGCTGAATATAATGAGTCTAAAGATCCCGTTAAGCTTTTGTATCTAATAGTAAGATGTGTAAAAAATTCTATCCGTTTCAATCCTCAAGGGTACTTTAACCAATCGCCTGACAATCGGCGTAAAGGTATGCATCCCTCAAAGATGCACAAAGAAATCTTTGAGGCTCATGGACTTTTATCTGGGAAGACAACAGTATTAGCTCTAGATTACCGTCAAGTTCTAAGCCTAGTAACGCCCGATGATTTTGTTTATATGGACCCACCTTATCAAGGTGTGAGTAACGGTAAAGACAAAAAGTATTTCTGTCCGTTGTCTCTCGACGACTTTATAGATGATATAAGAAGACTAAACCGAATCAACGTTCCTTTCATCATAAGCTTTGATGGTAATACCGGTACGAGAACATATGGCGATGACTTACCGACAGACTTAGGTCTAAAAAAGATATCTTTAGTAGCAGGACGGTCAAGTCAAGCCACATTGCTTGGTCGGGACGAAATCACAGTAGAGTCCCTTTATTTATCTCCGACGTTGATGGACAAACTATCAGATAATAATTCTGAGACTTTGGCATTGATCCCACACAGTCAACAACTGGCTCTCTTGCCTTAAATTCATTTAATCGATGAGTTTATCTCTTTTAGTTTCTTCTTGATTACTTCCGATAGCGAGAGTCCATCAGCTACACTCTCCTCTATAAGCGCCTGAACAATTTGTTCCTCCTCTTGGCTAAATATCACTATAACTGCTCTACGTTCCCTCATTGCTACATGGGTATAGCTTGACGGATTAGCCCAAAAACACTCGGTACATACATCGATTCTTCTTTGTTCCCAGTTAGGGCAGTACTCACAACGCCACGATTTTTCTCTATTGCATGGTGCACACACTATTATAAATGCTGATACGTCACTCAGCGGGGGATCACCACCAATTTGGTAGGGTACTCTATGATCTATCTGTAAATCTAGGTCGTTCTCGAAAATAGTTAAACATATCTCACATGTTGTTCCATGCAACGAAATCAACCTTCTTTTTAGCAGACTTGATAAAGCTCGTCTTCCACGAGCTATGCCTGTCCTTCTACGCTCGAACTCCTCTACGTTAATTGTGTACTTAGCAATACTACGACCAGCATTACTTATAATTCTTTCTGTCTTAAGCGGAATTCCGTGTTCCCTTACATCGCGAGCTGCTCTAGGTGGGTGGTTATAGCCATAAAGGCTAGCCAATTCCTCTGTCGTAATGTAACCATGCTGGAGGATATGTTCTAGTACCGTTCTTGGCCTTTTGGCCGTTACGCTTCTAATAGCTTGGAGCAATTCATCTGAGTAATTCAAAATCAATTATGGGGGCTGTTTTCTCTTATCCAGCATGGGATAGCTGCCGCTGTGGTTGGGGAGCAGCTCCGACAGGTCGAGAGTCTTCGACAAAGCTTGCAACCATAGCCTCTAAGGTCTGGAGGAGCGCTTCTTTCCAGTTGTCTCTCAGAGTTAAGGTGTTGATGCGCACCTGCGCTGTACCTATATTGACGCCCTTAAGCAGCTTCTTTGCCTCGCTTTCCGATATCTTCGCTCTTATGCCCTGGAACAGTTGGACTACAACGGTTGAGTTGTCCTGGTATATGTTTTGCACGCCGACCTTCGCACCGAGGACCCGTAGGCGGACTGTATAGAGCAGGTCCTCTACCGGGCCGGGCATAGACCCAAACCTGTCTCTTATCTCCTCAGTAATATTCTCCAGCTCGTCTAGGCTATCGGTGTCCAACAGCCTGCGGTACAGGTCCAGCCTGATGCTCAGGTCTGGCACGTACTCTAGAGGCAAGTGTGCGGCCATGATGAGTTTTATTACTGGAGGCGGCAGCTTCGGTTGTTCAGGCATTTTGGGAGTGGCGCCATCATTCTGGGCTTTCGCCTCCTCTACTGCCGACGCGAGGAGACGGCAATAGAGATCGAAGCCGACTGCTCCTATCTGGCCGCTCTGCTCGACTCCAAGCAGGTTTCCGGTGCCGCGGATCTCAAGGTCTTTCATCGCGATCTGGTAGCCTGCGCCCAGTTCTGTCGTCTCAAATATGGTCTGGAGCCGCTGGTAAGCTACCTCTGACAGGGGCCTGCCTTTCTGGTAGAAGAAGTAAGCGTAAGCTCTATTGTCCGCACGCCCGACGCGACCCCTGAGCTGGTACATCTGCGCAAGGCCGAGCTTATCTGCGTTGTCGATGATTATAGTGTTTACGTTGGGCATATCCAGGCCGGACTCTATTATTGTAGTGCAGAGGAGTATATCAGCCTTGCCGGTAGCAAAGGTCATCATGACGTGCTCCAGCATGGCCTCCGGCATCTGCCCGTGCCCGATGACGATGTTGGCCTCCGGCACCAGCTTACTCAGCCGTTCGGCGACAAGCTCTATATCATGCACTCTGTTGTGCACGTAAAACACCTGCCCGCCGCGGTCCATCTCTCTCAGTATCGCTTCTTTTATTACCCGCTCATCGAACTCCAGCACTGCGGTCTTGATGGACATGCGCCCTTCCGGAGGCGTATCGATGACGCTCATATCTCTCACGCCCACCATAGCCATATGCAGGGTGCGCGGTATTGGGGTAGCGGTGAGGGTCAGCACGTCCACCTTTGTCTTTAGCTTCTTTAGATATTCCTTGTGTACAACTCCAAAGCGGTGCTCTTCATCGATGATCACGAGACCCAGGTTCTTGAAGGTGATGTCCTTTTGCAGCAGCCTGTGAGTGCCGATGCAGATGTCGATAGCGCCATTTATCAGGCCGTCGGCTATCTTGTCCTGCTCCTTCTCAGACCTGAAGCGGCTGATGACATCCACCGTTACCGGGAAAGCCTTGAGGCGCTCGGAAAAGGTCTCATAGTGCTGCTGTGCCAGGACTGTAGTGGGCACGAGTATAGCCACCTGATAGCCGTCCATCACAGCTTTGAAGGCTGCCCGTAAGGCCACCTCCGTCTTGCCGTACCCCACGTCCCCGCATATAAGCCTGTCCATAGGCTTGGGGTCTTCCATGTCTAGCTTCACCGCGAACACCGATTCCAACTGGTCCGGAGTCTCGGTGTAAGGAAAGGACGCCTCCAGCTCGCCCTGCCAGGTATTGTCGGGGGAGAAGGCGATACCCTCGTCGGTCTCTCTTGCTGCTGATGTCGCGAGCAGCTCTTTGGCGATGTTCTTTACGGCCTTGCGCACCCGCGCCTTTGCCCGCTCCCACTCCTGAGTCCCTAAACGGCTCAAAGACGGCTTGTAGTCCTCTGTGCCTATATATTTGGTGACTCTGTCTATCTGCTCAGTCGGAACGTACAGACGGTCGCCCCCAGCGTATTCCAGTATCAGGTACTCCCGCTGGCCGTTCTCCTGGGACATTATCGTGGTACCACCGAACCTGCTTATGCCGTGCTCTATGTGAACGACGTAATCGCCCACCTCAAGCTGCACTGGGGCTGCTATCCTTTTTACACGCCTGCCGTCTACAATTCTCTTGGGCTGCTTGAGGACTCCGAAAAGCTCACCGTCCGTTATGAGGACAATACCTGCACCTTCCCGCTCATCTGCCCGCTCATCCTGAGGTTCTCGAAGGGCTTGTCGAAGGATACTGGAGGCCAGTTTCCAGCCACCGTTCATCTGGCCGTGCAGCACTGTTACCGAGCCTGGCTGCGGTGTACCAACGAGATCATGCAGCGCCTTAGCGCCGATCCCTCTGTCTTCCAGCAGCTCGGCGATTCTAGCTGCCTGCTGAGACACTACCACCACCATCCAGCCGCGCCGCGCCATAGCGGCTAGGTCTCTGATCCCAGAGGGCAGGCGACCTAAATAAGATGGACTGGACTCAAAGGTCGATGCATCCCTCTCGTCCTCCTCGGCGCTCCAATCGTTTAGTAGTATGTGGTCTCGCGATTCTAGCAGATGAGATCGTAGCTCCTGCCATGGTATCAACGGTGAAGGGTAAGACTTGGGAAGCTCGCCGCGTTCCTCCAGCCTCAAGCGCGTCTCGTCGGCCTTCTCCTCCAACTGGGCCGCGGTCCGGTCCAGAATTTCGATAGAGTCCATCACCAGCAGCGCGTCTTCTGGCAAATAATCGGTGAAGGAGCCGGTATTGAAGAGATGAGCATATCCCCACCAGTTCTGAGGCAGCTTACCGATCTCCCGTATCTGGGATATCTCCTGCTGCAAGCGCTCCGATACCTCGGTAGAGCAGTTAGTGTAATCCAACTGCTCTATATGAAGGGCCTGGCTCTTGGGGTCTAGCTCTAATGCCGGCAAGATACCGACAGACTGGACGCTTTCTTCCGACCTTTGGGTCTCGGGCGCGAAGCTGCGCATACTGTCTACCTCGTCTCCCCACAGCTCGATCCTGACCGGAAGAGATGATGACACCGGATATATATCGATAATTCCGCCGCGCCAGGCCATAGTCCCCGGTTGCTCCACCACAGACACCGGTGTATACCCCATCGCGAGCCAGTTGGAGAGAGCGACGTCCCGCCTGAGGGTCGAGCCGACCTTTATCTCATGGGCCACCCCTCTAAGATACCTGGCATCCAGGGTATGGTACATCAGGGACCTCACCGTTGTTACGACTATAAGGCCCTTTCTGTCCATACCATCCTGCGACTCCAAGAGGGCTCCCAGAGCGCCTATCCTCTGCCAGGTGAGGTTCTTATCTATCGGTATAGGCTCGTAAGGAGAAACATCCGGCTCCGGGAAAGGCATCACCCTCGCCTCATCGCCCAGCCACACCGTCAACTGCGCAACAAGCTCGCTCATACCCCGCGGCGATGAAGTGACGACCACCATCGGAGCCTTTGACTTGTGGGACAGCGCAGCCAGAAAGGCTGGTTTAGCAGTGCCCAGCACCCTAACGCGCCGCTGCCCACGCCCCTCAAAAAGGTGTGGGTCAAGATGCTTCTCTATTAAAGGTAGTAAGGGTGTAAGCTGCATAAAACGAAAAAACAGGGCTAGCCGAGTTGGGTAGCCCATACTTTTTTATTATACCATAGAATGAGGAGTAATAGGCCTTACTTTTATAAAGCAAATTATAGCAATGGAGGTGTAACGATGAATCCGGAGGAGGCTTTGAACACATTATCAGATCGGTTCAAGACCACGGCCCACGTAAATACGGTATTTGGCGAACCGCGGACCATCGAAGGCAAGACGATTATTCCCGTAGCCAAAGTGGCTTATGCTTTAGGAGCCGGAGGAGGCGAGGGCCGCCAAGGACCCTCAGATGCTGGCCCCTCGGAACGATCAGTCTCAGGAGGAGGCGGTGGCGGGGCCGTTAGCGCCGGGCCGGCGGGGTTCATAGTAGTAGACTCCGAGGGTGAGCGCTTCGTGCCGATAAGCCCCAGCAGAAGGCAGTTGGCTGGAGCGTGCCTCGCCGGGTTTATGTTTGGGCTTATGATAGGCAGACGAGGCCGGAGGTAGAGGGTGATCTACCACTTGGAGTTGATTATTTGATAGAGTTATCGACACGATCTTGGTATACCTATATAATATACACAACTCCTAGAACTCGCGTTCTGTCAGGATGTATTTATGGGTGAAAACACAACTATCGAGTGGACAGAGTCCACATGGAACCCAGTTACGGGCTGCACTAAGGTAAGTCCGGGATGCGCCTATTGTTATGCTGAGCGAATAACACGCCGTAGAGGTGGTGACCCATTCCTTCCGAAATATTCTAATGTTCGTCTTCATGAAGAACGTCTTTCGCTTCCATTGCAATGGAAGCGTTCAAAGATGATTTTCACGTGTTCAATGTCCGATCTGTTTCATGAGGAAGTGCCATTTTGGTTCATTTCAGAAGTATTTGAGGTAATGAAACAAGCGAGCTGGCATACCTTCCAAGTTCTCACCAAGAGATCTGATAGAATGGCTGAATTCTTTCGTGGCTGGGGGCCTGCTCCTTGTAATGTATGGCTAGGGGTCTCGGCTGAGAACCAGCGCTTCGCTAACGTGAGGATTCCTATACTGATAGACATTCCAGCGACTGTGCATTTTGTGTCTTGCGAACCACTCCTTGGGCAGATTGATCTAAGTAAATGGTTAGGTGCTTCTGGGATTAACTGGGTTATAGCTGGTGGAGAAAGTGGGGGACCGGAAAAGCGTCGTTTAGTGGAGCGTTGCCAACATAAGGCCACCACTCAAGATAATCATCAGTGTGACAATTGCGATCAAACTGGATGGGTGCCAAAAGCCCATGCTGTGGAGTGGGTAAGAATACTTAGGGAGCAATGTGTCTCGGCGGAAACATCGTTTTTCTTTAAGCAATGGGGTGGCCCTAGGCCTGGCAGCGCTGGTCGTATGATAGACGGTTGTCAGTGGAATCAATGGCCAGGAGGAGGACGGATGGCAACGATAGATAATGTTGGGCCTTGGTCCCTAGATAAGCTCAATATGCTTACCGAGTACCTACAAGCATATGCTCGAATTATGCAGAATCAGAAGAGAACATGGTTAAGACAATTCCATTATATTGATGCGTTCGCTGGTTCTGGATTTGTTAGAAGACGCGATGAAGATGCAGATCGAGATATAAAACAATATCTTGAGGGTTCTGCTCTTCGGGCACTGAGGTGTGAGCCACCATTTGATCGCCTTTGGTTTATTGAAAGAAACGAAATCCGTGCTCAGACTCTTTATGAGATTAATGAAGAGCAAAGAGCTCAAGATAGAGTAAGTATGTTAGTAGGAGATGCCAATAATCGTGTACAGCAAGTGGTCTCTCGACTTAATCCAAGGAATGAGCGTGGGCTAGTGTTTCTTGATCCATATGGTCTTCAAATAGAATGGGAAACTGTATCCGCTTTGGGTCAAGCTGGTATATTTGATGTGTTCATTAACTTCTCGTTGATGGGTATTATGCGTAATCTAACGCGTCGTAGCAGCCCAAGTCAAGCATTTCGTCAAACTCTAAGAAAAGTCATGCAGGACGATAGTTGGGTCGATAATCTATATGTGACTCAAAGTCGCCTATGGGACGATCCAATGATGCAGAGAGGAGAAATGGCTTCTGCGCGCCTAGCAGAACAATACACCGATCTTCTAAGAACGGAATTTAAGTATGTCAGCGACTATATGATTATGAAAAATTCCACTGGTGGCGCAATTTATGCGTTGATCTTTGCAAGTCCTAATGAGACAGCTAAGAACATAATGAATGACATCATCAGAAAGTATAAGAGTCGATGAGCATTTCTTCGACACGGTAAATTTTAGGCAGGAGCTACGTTCTATTAGATATGACTGATTTAATTCAAGCGATTGAGAATATACTTCTTGAGTTTATAAGAAACACCTATAACTTCATGGGCTGGCCTGGGGTGATACTGCTTATGGCCATCGAGAGCGCTTCTATTCCGGTGCCCAGCGAGGTGATTATGCCTCTTAGCGGCTGGATGCTGATTAAGGAGAGGGGTCTGGGCGTGGAGTATGTGTGGCTGGCCGGATTCTACGGCGCGCTGGGCTGTACCATAGGGTCGCTGGTGGCCTACGTGATCGGCGCTGTCGGCGGCCGTCCGACACTGGAGCGCTATGGAAAGTATGTCCTGATAACCAGGCGAGACCTGGAGCGGGCGGACTACTGGTTCGAGCATTATGGAGAGGTAACAACCTTCGTCTCCCGGCTGCTGCCGGTGGTGCGCACCTTCATCAGTGTGCCGGCTGGCATTGCTCGGATGAACCTGATCAAGTTCACCTTTTATACCTTTGTCGGCTCTTTCCTTTGGTGCGTGCCGCTGGCTTACGGCGGCTACGTTCTGGACGACCACTGGATCAAGATTCGAGAGGTCATGCGCCCCTTCGATATCCCCATCATCCTGGTCATACTGGCGCTGGCCGCCTGGTATATTCGCCATAAGCTCAAGGAGCTGAAGGCCGAAGCCGCGGGCTAGGTCCGTAGATGCACTTATGAATCGAAGCAAGAAGTCCGGAAATAAAGTAAGCAAGAGTTACAAGCCTCTCCTGTTTTTGCTCTTTGCAGCGGCTTTGGTAGGAGTCCTTGTCTGGAAGCCCGCAACTCCTCTGGTAGCAGCGATAACCGACACTCTGGACCTGAGACCGGAGCCCCCTGGCCCTAAGCTGGTATATTCAGAGCTTCAGGGCGATACCTCTATCATCTGGCAGGCTCCAGCCACTGACCTCAAGAAGAAACGGCGACTTGCCTCGGTGCCCCACGTTCACGGCTACAGCATCAAAGCGAGCCTATCGCCGGACGGCAGGTACATAGCATACAAAGTCCTGAGCCAGGGCTCCTACGGCTCTACGTCCAACTCATCTTTGTGGCTTTTGGACATAGAGTCTCAGCGCACTTCTCTTATCCTGGAAGGCGTGGAATTGATAGGGACACCAACCTGGTCTCCTGCTGGGGATAAGGTAGCGGTGGTCAAGACGTCGATAGGTGTAGATGGTCTGAGTGTAGCAATGGCGGCCTCTGTAGACATCATCTCAGGGGAGATCAGAACCGTCGCGACCTCGCAAAAGCAGGAATGGCTTTCTCCGGTAGCATGGAGCGCGGATGGAACTAAGCTGTACTACGTGTCTACCGGCGGACAAGGCACTTATCTGAACTATGCATCGATAGACGGTGGTGACTCCGCGCAAGTCCTCAGTAAGCTGGACGACTTCTCTAGGGACTTCCATCTCTCACCTAATGGGGAAGTGCTGGCCTATACCTCCATTAACAATATGATGGAGCCTGCTATCAAGACATTGAGTCTGAGTGATGGTAGCTTCAAAAGATACGCCGGAGTGGTCTCTCCGCTGTGGGATGCAGAGGATGGCACATTGACCGTTGCATCCTTTTCTAATGGACCTGGTGTACCCAAAATCCATACATTAGATATGAGCGTTGACACGTTGTCTGAGGCTCTCGAAGCTTGTCCTGAGCCATGTCGAAGGGATAATGTATCTCCACAGGCCAATAAGGATACTCAGGACTTTATCACAATCTACAGTTCTCCCAAAAACAGCTTTCACTTTCCCTTGGACTGGTCTCCGGATCACAACTTTCTGGTGGTGCGCAGTCTGTTGGGAGCTTCTCTTAATGATGTCATAGAGGAGCGTCTCGGAGTGGTGGATGCAAGCGCGACCTTTCGGTCTATTCAAGCTACTGGATACGCTGAATTCATAGGATGGTTGCCGTGAGGATGCGAGCGCTCCACAGGTATAAAAGGTTTGTCAGTAGGAAGAGGACATCAGCTATAAGCTTTGTTCTAGCCCTGACTATGCTTTTCCTTAACAACTCTCCTCTTTTCGCCTGCGCGGTTACCGGCACCGCCTCATACCAGCCCTGGGACTCCGAAGTTGCGAGCGTTTTCGAGCGGGCTGGCAGCAGAAATTTGGGTGGAGCATATCCACAGCCACGGTCCGTAGAGGTGGGCCATCCTCAAGCATCCCTCAGTCAGGCCCAGATACCTTGTGTAGTCCTGAAGTCCATTGGCTTTGTGGAAAGCTCCTGGGGGCAGGCGGTAGGCTCAGTACCTGATGGCAGCGCCGGGCCGACAAAGGTCTCTCCCTCTTGCGGCTATGGAATTATGCAGATAACCTCCGGCATGAGGAACCCCGCAGAGCTTCCGACGGACACGCAGAGGCGGATAGCAGAGGACTACGTTTATAACATAGCCTGGGGCACCGGGATGCTGGTGGACAAGTGGAACACTGCACCAGACTTCATCCCTCCTATAGGGGTTCGAGACCCATCGATAGCCGAGGACTGGTACTATGCCGTTTGGGCCTACAATAGCTTCTCGGTTAAAAACAATCCAAACAATCCCGACCTGCCTTGGCCCAGGCCGGCCTTCAACGGCACTCAGAGCCGGACCAATTATCCTTACCAGGAGCTTGTGTGGGGGTTCGCAGCCAATCCACCCAGGTCCAATAGCATTCCTTTGTGGGACCCAGTGCCTTTAACCCTGCCGAAGCGAGAGGAGGTTGGAATAACGCCGCAGGCTATGAATACGCCACAGCCCTCACATACCTCGCCATGCAATTCAATAATGGCTGCACCAAGCTCCATTAGCCTGACTACCTGGGAGGGCAAGGCTATTCCGCCTCAGAATATAGCGCTGGATGGCGCTATCAGCGGTGGGTCGACCGCCTGGAGCGCTAGCGCTTCCTCATCCGGCTGGCTCAGTGTATCACCTGCTTCGGGCAGTGGTTACCCTTCGAATATATCCGTGGCTGTCAACCCGTCGGGCCTGCCGGTAGGCAGTTACAGAGGAGACATCGTGGTATCATCGACCAAAGCCGGGACGGTGAGGGTGCAGGTTGAGCTAAAGGTGGTGAGACCGCCGAAGATATACATACCGTTTCTTCCAAATCTCAAGCGGTTTGGCTGACATCGCTAGTCATGTAATTGATTCTGACCATATCAGAGAATAGCATCTTCGCAGTGGATCAGGTTACACTATATTTGCCTATTGATATCATCCATCCTAGATTAGAAAGGACCAAGCGAATGAAAGGTATTGTAGTTGTATGCTGACCTACAAAGCTATGTACAAATATCTAGAAGAGGGTGTTCATGCCGAGGTATTGGACTTTCCAGGAGTTATTACCTTTGCTGTCGATTTAGATGAGGCACGTCGCGCGTTGGCTAGCGCCTTGGTAGATATGGCGGAGACCAATTTGCTTAAGGGAGAGCCGCTTCCACAGCCTGATTCGACTCTTACAGACCCTGAAGCCGATTTAGAAGAGCCGATCTATCTGTTATTGCAGGCATCCTCACAAGTTGCCTTGGTTCCTCAAGATAGTCTTCGATGAGAAGGCGTGACCTGCTGGCGTATCTTCGTCAGCATGGCTGCCAATTCGTTCGCGAAGGTGGAGAGCATTCCATCTGGGAAAATCCAGCAATTGGACATCGTGTCTCTATCCCCCGGCATCGAGAAATTCCCAATTACACAGTAGCGCGCATTTGCAAGCAACTTGGTATACCTTCACCATTTTGAGGTACGCCATTACCTTTTGTTTGTGATTCTTGAAACAAATCCCGCAATACGATAATATAAAAAAGCCGCAGATAACGCTGCACTGTAGTTGATACTCAAGAGCCGAGGTAGCTCAGTCGGTAGAGCACATGACTGAAAATCATGGTGTCGGCGGTTCGATTCCGCCCCTCGGCACCAACCATAGTAATAGTAATGGTAACTCCTGTTCCCCAAAACTTCTGTTTTGGACAGGCGTTTTTCTATTTTACGACACCATTACTTTTTATAAGAGCCTATCCGAACAATGACAATTGCTGCATATTCGCAAGCGCCATACATACAAATTAGCTCCATGAGTAGTTAAGCATATCTATGCCACAGTAATCCTCAATCGTCGATAAAGATACTGCTGTCCCTAGGTTTTGGCACAGTTATGCAATACACTTATATGGACTATAGTAACAGCATAACTATAAAATGAAAATAAGAGCATATTATTGATTTCCAATTATTACTGATGATATGCCTCATTATGGGGCTATAATATTCCTCAAGGACTCTAAACATGATAAAGAACGAAATATCGATAGAAGACAATTTTATAGATATTGATGGTATTAGAGCCTATTATCTAATGGCCGGTGAGGGCGAGCCAGTCCTGCTGCTGCCCGGACTGGCGGCATCCGTTGCTATGTCTACTGAGGTCACCATCAGACCGCTGGCCAAAAAATTCCGGGTATACGCCCTTGACCTACCAGGTTCAGGAGAATCGGACAAGCCTATATTGGACTATACCCTCGAACAGGGCATACGCTACGTAGCAGAATTTCTTAAGATCCATGATCTAGACAGCATCAACGTGGTAGGTCTTTCAAGAGGCGGTCTTATAAGTCTGGGTCTGGCCCTTGAGTACCCTGAGAGAGTAAAAAGGCTGGTGCTGGTAAACAGCGCTGGTCTGGGGTCTGAGATAGGCTTGGGCTTCAGACTCATGTCCTTGCCCATACTGGGTGAGCTCATAGCTGCGCCCTCTCTGTTTGTAGTCAGAGCTCTCCTAAAACGCACCTATAGAGACTGTCCCACGGTTGACGTTGACTATCTGGCAAAGGAGTTCCACCGTCTTATGCATTTGCCAGGGGCCAAAAGAGCTTTACTGAGCACCATCCGGCAAGCAGTGTCCATAAATGGGCTGAAGGCTAGCGTTCTTATGCTGGACCGACTTGACGAAATAAAGGCGCCTACCCTCATAGTCTGGGGGGCCAACGACAACGTAATACCAGTATCCCACGCTTATGCTGCTCATAGCCTCATAGATGGATCACAACTGCACGTCTTCTCTAACTGCGGCCACGACCCCGCTCAAGAACATAGTGAGGACTTTGTTGAGCTGGTAGCAAATTTCCTGGACGGGAAGCATATTTCTAGTAAAGAAATAGTTAATGGAATATAAAGAGGCCCTTAACTATATTCACGGCCTTACCGACTACGAACGCCCACGAACCGAGGCCCTGTCCGCAGCGAATTTTGACCTCAGGCGCATGCATAGTCTGCTAAGGGTGGTAGGGGACCCACATAAATCTCCTTCGAGAGCCTCAGGACGGCGTCCGATTACAGTCCATGTTGGAGGAACAAAAGGCAAAGGCAGCACCTGCGCGATGATAGCCTCGGTACTGACGGCCTCCGGATACCGAACCGGCTTCTTTTCATCCCCACACCTCATAACCTTCAGAGAGCGTATAAGGGTAGATAACGAGCTTATATCCCAGGAAGAGGTAGCATCACTAGTAGACTACCTCAAGCCTATTGTGGAAGAGATGAACCAAAAGGCCGAATGGGGACGTATCACCACTTTCGAGCTAATGACCTGCATGGCCTTTTGCCATTTCAATAATAAGCAGGTTGATGCCCAGGTACTGGAGGTAGGCTTAGGAGGCAGACTGGACTCTACAAACGTCGTCAACGCAGACGTTACGGTCATAACACCCATAAGCCTGGACCACACCGATATCCTGGGATCCACTATAGAAGCTATCGCTGGGGAAAAGGCCGGAATAATAAAGGAAGACGACACCGTAATAATGGCCCCTCAACCGGAAGAGGCCAGTAAGGTCATAATCAAAGTAGCTAAGGAAAAGAATGCCAGGGTCGTAGACGTAGAGAAGGAGCTTTCCTGGAGCCACGGCGAGTCTGACTTAAAGGAACAGCATGTCTCTATAGAAGTAGGTAAGTCTGCTTACAAGTTCCGGGTACCACTTTTGGGTGAGTTCCAGGCTGAGAACGCCGCCACCGCTATAGCTGCACTGGAGGTACTAAGGACCAAGAAGGAGATGTCGGGTATAACCTCTCAGTCTATCTCACAGGGAATGGGCCAGGTGAGCTGGCCGGGAAGGCTCCAGGTGCTGAGTGAGAAGCCTATATGGGTTGTTGACGGCGCCCACAATCCAGCTTCTGCAAGTAGACTAAGAGAGTCTTTAGAGAGCTATTTCAGCTACGACCGTCTGCTGCTGATATTAGCGATATACGCTGACAAGGACGTATACGGGATAATAGAGGCCCTAAAGCCCATAGCATCCTGCGCCGTCCTGACCATGACTAAAAACGCACGGTCTGTAGACCCCAATACTCTGGCCGAGGCATTCTCAGAGGATAATATAGACGTCTATATAGCGCCGAACGTTCTGGATGCTATAGAGACCGCAAGACAGATAGCCGCTGACTCTGACTTGATATGCGCTACAGGCTCCCTCTCTCTAGCAGGTGAGATAATCCAGGAGTTCACCGGCGAGCCAGGAGATGAATAACAGGCAAATATTCAAGAGAACTAGAATTTGACAAAACCTAGCGGCTTGCTGAAGAAATGTAAGAACACAGACGAGCCAAGAGGGAACTAAAAGATTGGAGTTAGGGCCTTTCAATTGGTCAAATCCATAAACGGTCCTAGGTTGACTTATCATGAGTTTATTGGCACTATAAGTTCATCTGAATAAAGGGGCCGACAGGTGCAAAAACCAGAAAGCAGCAACATTCCACCTTGGCACATGGTGCCACTAGGCAAAACAATCTCGGACGAGGAAGAATCAACACTGCTCCTGTTCCATAGGTTAACTGACCAATGGCGGCGTGAAACAAGGCATATGTCTTCAGTCCACGATATTATTATGCACCCAGCCTATCAACAGATTATAGGGCTTGGAGAAAAAGCAATTCCTTTAATTCTTAATGAACTTCGAGAGCGGCTTGACCACTGGTTCTGGGCATTAATGATGATTACTAGAGAGTCACCGGTACCTCAAGAGGAATATGGTAAGATGACACTTATGCGAGACATCTGGCTAGAATGGGGAAAACGGAAAGGGTATATAAATCAGTAACCACGAATAGAGAGCAAGTAGCGTGCCGATTGACCCATCTGACCGAGCCGCATGGCCCAATCTAAGGGATGAGGACTTCGTTGAGATTAGTGAAGAAACTTCTGAGTATAATTGTATAGCTCATGCTGCTGGTTTTAGTAATAGCTGGTGGTGGCCAATTCAAGGATATTACTGGCCTTCTGGTGTACCTAAAGAACAAACCTTAGACGCCTTTCGCATAGCCTATGCCACATTAGGCTATCAACTATCTGCTGATGGCAGACTACAGCCCGGTATTGAGAAAATCGCGATCTATGTTAACGCCAATGCTCAACCCACTCACGCAGCCCGGCAGCTCGAAGATGGACGCTGGACAAGCAAGTTAGGTGGCCTTATCGACATAGAACATACTGACATCGGTTGCTTAGAAGGCGGTGATTACGGTACAGTCGGTATGTTTTTAGAGAGGGCACGCGCTTAAGAAGTCTAAACCTTCGGTAGCATAAGCGTAATTCAGATTCTTCCTATCTGGCACAAGCGCCCCACAGACCAAGGTTATCCCTCTTAGCCTCTTCTTGTAAGGCAACAAAAGTTTCATGATGCTTAGTGTCTGGCGGATATCTCGCGGCTTTGGCATATCCGCTTTTGACCAACTCTCCATTTACAAAAAGACCATCTACATATACGTACCTGAGCAGCCTGCCAAAGCTGTCGCGGTCAGAGACATCTCGCTCCAGGGCCACCCTTTTGCCCTGCACCAGCTCCTTATTTTTTTGAGCAGCCTCACGTCCGTAGCATTCCACCGGCCGGCCCGGCTGCACGCTCTCTGGGGTATTCACGCCTATGTAGCGCACCCGATCCCCGCCAGCCAGAAGGATGGTGTCGCCGTCCACAACCCGTTCTACCGTGTATCGCCCGTCGCTATCTAAAAGACGAAATATTCCTAGTCTGCCTGCAAGCGCCAGCGCGACTATCAACATTATCAGCGGCCAAAATCTACGCGGCAGGCTGCGTCGTCTCATCTCAATCTGCTATTTAAACTAAAATCATTTTTACACATTACAAAATCATAACATTCTTTGCTCAAAGTATTATATGACTGTTACTATGCAGCCATGGCACGTAGTAGTTTATCATTTAGACGAAGACCAAGCGGCAAACAGCGTCTTCTTAGATTGATGTTAACGATGATCCTGCTTGCCTCCGGAGCTTTTGCTTTCTCCAGGCTAATGCCTCAAACGGTCTCCGGACAAGTGCTGGATGCAAGCACCAATATGCCGGTAGCGGGAGCTGTCATCTCTTTCCGCCAGGAGACCATCCTCGCAGACAGCTTTGGAGCTTTTAGCGTTGCAGGCGTCCGTACAGGCGATAGCGTAGAGGCAATGGCTCCTGGGTATCTTAAGCAGAAATTCTCTATCGAGAGATCTACTCTTCTATTGTACCTCCAACCAAGAGTCATCACCGGAGTTATAACCGATAAGGAAACCGGAAGTATAATACAGGGCGCCAGGGTAAGTCTAAGAGACTCCTGGGCACCCTCCGAGAGCAACGGAGGGTTTAATCTCAGTCACGTACCGGAAGAAGGGACCCTTATAATCACAGCGGCGGGCTACAAGAAAACCGAGGTCCAGTTGACTCCAGAGCAGGAGCCCTTAGAAGTCTCTCTTGATCCTATGATAGCAAAGGCCCTGTATGTCAACTTCTACACGCTCCAGGACACTCAAAAGATGAACTCTCTGACGGAGCTTGTAAAGAACACCGAGGCAAACGCGATGGTCCTCGACATCAAGAGCGACTATGGCCTGATCGCAGCGGGGATAGATGCCCCTCAAGCTAAAACGATCGGAGCTATGTACAGCCTGGTAGATGATTTCCCAGGCTTGATAAAGAGGCTCAAGGACGATGATATATATTTGATCGCGCGGCTTGTTACCTTTAAAGATGATGTATTTGCCACAGCCCGGCCAGACCTTACCCTAAAGCTGGCAGGCACAAACATACCCTTCCGGGACTGTGAGCGGCTCCAGTGGCTGGACCCCTTTCAAAAGGAAAGCTGGGATTACAACATAGAGATAGCTGTGGGTGCAGCCAAGCTGGGGTTCGATGAGATCCAGTTTGACTACATACGCTTTCCATCGGACTGCATAAGAGGCAGTTTAGCTTACAAAGATGACACAGTTGATGGGAGGGCAGGAGCAATAGCCAACTTTTTAGCCGAGGCCCAAAGACAGCTTAAGCCTCTGGGAGTAGCTACATCAGCAGACATATTCGGATGGATAACTATGAGGGAAGACGACCTGGGTATAGGCCAGCGGTTGGAAGATATGGCAGCCAACGTAGACTATATAGCCCCTATGGTATATCCCTCAACCTGGGGGGCCGGGTCTTTAGGTATCGCATATCCGCCAGCGCAGCCCTACGATATAGTGTATACCAGCCTGGCTAACGCCGTGAAACGACTACAGAAGGTACCAGGCACACAGGTACGGGCGTGGCTTCAGGACTTCGACGATTACCAAAGGCGCGGTCTAAAATACGGCCCCGCAGAAGTGAAAGCGCAGATCAAAGCTGCGGATGATGCCGGCAGTAAAGGCTGGATGCTATGGGACCCTTATATGTTATATAACATCGATTAGCTCTTTAGCTGTATTATCAACATGCCCCAGGCTTGAGCCTGGGGTATTCTTGCAACCAACTTTTGCGCTGAAGTAAGGTCTGCTAGTATTATGTAAGCGTGACAGTCTCTGTGTAATTAATAGCCTTTAGCCGGAAGGGTGGTTGGCCATGGAATCTACGACGATAACTCAAATAACGATAAAGGATAACCTCGCCAGGATCAAGGCCAGGCTCGCAGCCGCGGCCGAAAGTGTGGGGAGAAGGGCCGATGAGGTAACCATCATTGGCGCTACAAAGACCGTGCCCCCGGCTCTTATCGAGGACGCAGTGCGTGCTGGACTGCGGCATATAGGCGAGAACCGGGTACAGGAGGCTGCACCCAAACGACTTGCCTTATCCAGTCTCCAGGATAACGTAACCTGGCATATGATAGGGAGTCTCCAGAGCAATAAGATCAAGCAGGCCATTGAGATATTCGATGTAATTCAAAGCATCGATTCGTTAAAGGTGGCGGATGGTATAGCCAAAAGGACCAGTAGACCCGTCAAAGTGCTGCTGGAGGTCAACATTGCAGGTGAGCCTACGAAAAGCGGCTTTATGCCGGAAGAGGTAGAGGGAGCGCTGCGGCGCCTGCGCTCTCTACCGGAGCTGGAGGTTCTGGGACTAATGACCGTGGCGCCAATCGCCGAGGGTCCCGAAGAGGTACGCCCGGTGTTTAAAAAGCTGCGGGAAATGAAGGATGCCTTAGGTCTAAAAGAGCTTTCTATGGGCATGACCGATGACTTCGAGGTGGCAGTACAGGAAGGAGCTACCATGGTCCGGATCGGAAGGGCCATATTCGGAGCGCGACCAAGCCCTTAGGCTCGGTATGGGAGCAAACATGTGTGTCTGCTCCCATACCGAGGGCGCACACCCAGGTGCGCCCCTACAAGGAAACCAAACATGCGGATCTAAAAACGTAGGGGCAGGCTCTATGTGTCTGCCCTGATATCGAGGGCAAAGTATGTCACTAACTCTAGGAATAATCGGCGGCGGCGTAATGGGCGAGGCTATACTGCGTTCTCTTATAAGGCGCGGCACAGCAGTAGCCTCTGATATAACAGTGGCCGAGGTCATACCAAACCGGCGGGAGTCTTTGAAAGCAGAATATGGCATCAAGGCTACAGCCAGCGTTGAGGAGCTAGCTAAGACCAGTTCTATTATACTACTGGCTGTTAAACCGCAGAGCTTTTCCGAGACCGCCGAAGAGCTTAGAGGCTCCCTGGATGACCGACAATGCGTGATGTCTATCATGGCAGGCGTCCCAATAGCGACTATGGTGAAAGCTTTAGGACATAAGTCGGTGGTACGGGTTATGCCAAACACCCCGGCCCAAATAGGCGAAGGGATGAGCGTTTGGACGGCCACGTCAGCGGTCAGCCAGGAGGGTAAGGATGCAGCCAAAAGCGTTCTTCAAGCTATGGGTAAAGAGATATACGTGGATGACGAAAAATATCTGGATATGGCTACAGCCTTAAGCGGCAGCGGCCCGGCGTATGTATACCTTTTTCTGGAGGCGCTTATAGACGCTGGAGTGCATATAGGGATGTCACGAGAGATGGCAGAGCTACTATCCACCCAGACCATACTTGGCTCAGTGCGGTTTGCCGAGGAGTCCGGTAAACATCCCGCTATCCTCCGCAACATGGTAACTTCTCCTGGCGGCACTACGGCAGAAGGACTATTAATCCTAGAACAGGGGGGACTTAGGTCTACGGTGGTCAAAGCAGTAATTGCGGCTTACGAAAAGTCACAGGCTCTGGGGGCCCCGAAGGACAAGTAATGTTATTCATAGCCAACTTTATCGATATATTTGCTCAAGTTGTTAGTATCGCTATTTTCATCAGGGCCATACTCTCCTGGTTTCCTATGGGAGAGGGCAACATGCTTACGGTTATCCTGAACCAGATAACGGACCCGATACTCGTGCCCCTGAGGCGAATTATACCACCATTAGGTATGATGGACATTACTCCACTGGTAGCTATTATCCTGCTACGAGTAATATCCGAGATGGCCAAGTCTATGGTTGTGGGCAGGTTCTAGGGCAGGTATCCAGACAGCCTATCCTCCGCTTCAGCCCGCTCCAGGCCCTTTACCTCAATAATCTTGATCCTGCCGGATTCTCCTCTCTTGATATACACCGCACTCTTTGGCGCTTCCAGACATTGGCTAAGGAACTCTATCAAGGCTTCATTGGCGCGGCCCTCTATCGGAGGAGCAGCTATAGAGACCCAGAAAACGCCGTCCTTCAGAGCCATTAGCTTGGTAAGCCTGGCTTTTGTGGTTACTCGCACTGTGATCATATCGCTCTAGGCATAATAGGAAGGGAAGATGGGCCGCCGGCCTGCCCGTCCTGAGGCTCTCCTGAGCCTCGTCGAAGGGTTTATCGAAGGGAAGGCCGGCGGCCTCTGTATCCTTCTCTGTGCCCAACCTTCACGGACGACAGTGTCGCCTCTGGCGAGCGGCGGTCGCTCTCTCACTACTAGATTAATTCTTAATATTCATACTTATTTTTAGAACAGATGGCGCGTTGACGTAGCCTGTGTTTGTACGTATTATCATTCTAATTGACTTAGGTGATATCCGTCATTGTTATTTAATTCGTACTGGTCTATTTTAGTCCATTAGTCTGTTCTTATCCCTCTAATCTAGATGAGATCTAACGACCCTTTTATTCAATTTCAGCTTATAGATGGCGCCGCGCAGGAAGAGGGGCCTTTTGTTGGCGTGTTCTCTGAAAACGCGCCTGGTAGCAGCTCAGCTAAAGGTGTACAGCCGGTTTACCTTCTGCTTGAGCCTTCCAGTCCGGCTGGCCTTCCTTTTTGTTATACCGCGCAAGAGATGGTGTCTCAGGCATTCGACAGCTCCCGAGGGTCCTTAACAGGCAAGCTCAGAGGCTTCTTTAAATCCCTTCATGAAAAAATCCTTCAAGAGAACGCAAAGAGCCTCGCACAGGGTAGGTTTTCCCTCGGTGCAGTTTGCATAACAGTCCGCGGCAATGACCTGTATGTGGCCCAGTCCGGACCTACCCTGGTCTATGTTATCAACGAGTCCGGGGTCAAGAGAGTAGCGCCTCCTTCTCACCTGCCATTAACATCCTTAACAGCCCTCGGGAACTCAAAAGAATTACCAGTAAGGTTATATAGACACTCGCTTACTCCAGGAAGCGTAGTCTTATTGGCCTCATCGAGTCTGGAGGATGCCCTTGGCACGGATATTTTCGACTTGTTCCGAGAAGGAATGGACGAAGGCGTAATAAACATATACCGGAGAATGGCTAGAAGCAAGTACCTTGGTGTTCTTGCCCTTGCGCCAACTGTAGATGAGCTGGCTCCGTCTGCTTTCTTAGAGCCATCACCGTCTGTCGAATCAAAGGTAGGTTCTTATTCTCCTCCAAGGGAAGACCGGGAATATAGTAATACGTCCAGGGTAGCGGAGCAGGACCAGAAGCTAAGAATTAAGCTAAGACAACAGCCCAGACAAAGAGGCAAGTACACACCGGAATCGATATTCAGCGGGACCTCTATTCTGAAAATTGGAGCATTGGCTCTGTTCATAATGGTCGGCCTGTGGTTTATGTGGCAAGAGGTAGGAGGAAGAGAGGATGCCAAATTCGCGTCACTGATAGCTGAAGCAAAAGACCTCGAGGGTGAGGCATCCCAGGCTGCTTCAAAAGACCGCAGCAGGCAGCTTCTAGTAGAATCGAGGCTGACCCTGCAAGCCGCCCTGAACCTACGAAAGGACGACTCTAACGCTCTAGAGATGCTGGATACGGTAGAGGGCCGAATTTCACAGCTTGACAGCATACTTGTCTTGCAAGACACGAGGCTGCTAGCAGATTTTCAAGGTATGGGCTCCGGAGCGCCTTTGATAAGAGACATAAACATCGGAAACGGAGTAGTCTATCTGCTGGACAAAGGTAGAGACCAGATCTATCAGGTGTCTTTATCAGGAGGGCCGGTTGAGCAAGGCTCTGGAGAGCCACCGGTAATTGTAAAAGACAATCGTGGGACCCTCAGGAATTTGGTGCATCTTTTCTGGATGTCCAAGGGGACCTTATGGACAAGGGACTCGCTTATGGCCTTTGACGAAAGAAGAAAGCTGCTGGAGTACACAACAGCGGGAGATATCCGAGAGCTGCCGGTAAGAGGCGCAGAGGAGTGGGGAGGCATGCAGAGCGTGTCCAGCTTCGGCGGCAACTTGTACGTTCTCGACCCGCTGCAAAGCCAGGTCTGGAGGTATGTACCCACAGACCGAGGGTTCGACAGCGAAAGAAAAGGCGTTCTATCAGGGGTCGATCTTAAAGGCTCGGTGGACATGGCTATAGACGGAGATATCTATATACTTTTAAGGACCGGAGAGGTGGTAAAATACGCCGAAGGCCGGCCTACAGTTATGACTATAGATGGTCTGGACCGACCTCTAGCCAACCCATCCGCCATGTTTGGCAGCAATCAGACTAAATTCCTCTATATAGTCGACCGCGGTAACAGCAGGATAGTCGTTATCGATAGAAACGGAGTGTTGCGGCGCCAGCTTGCGGTGACAGGCATACAGAACCTCCAAGACGTTTACGTTGACGAAGGCACAAGCACGATCTATATAGCTACGGACAGCAAGCTATATCTTGGCACGATACCTGCAAGTAGCTAGAGACAAGTTGCAAGTAGCAAGGAAACCAGACCCTTGCGACTTGAAACTTGCAACTAGAAACCAGACCCTTGCGACTTGAAACTTGCAACTAGAAACTAGACCCTTGCAACTAGGAGACTTGACCATGAAAATCTTGGGAATAGAGACTTCCTGCGATGAGACCGCAGCCGCTGTAGTAGAGGATGGAACTGTGCTGCTCTCAAACGTGGTTGCCTCGCAGGAGGAGATACACGCAAAATATGGCGGCATTGTACCCGAAGTAGCGTCGCGCCAGCACCTGCTCTCAATGATACCTGTCATAAACGAGGCAATGGCCGGGGCCTCCATAGGCTGGGAAGAGCTGGACGCTATCGCAGTCACCTACGGGCCTGGTCTCGCAGGCTCACTATTGATAGGAGTTAACACCGCTAAGACCCTGGCCTTCGCAAAAAACCTGCCTCTTATTCCAGTCAACCACATGGAGGGCCACATATACGCCAACTGGCTGGAAGAACCCGTCCTGTCTCCGAAGGCGACTCGCCTGGGCGAGAGCCTGTCGAAGGGTCCACCTTCAGAGTTCCCTCTGGTCTGCCTGCTAGTATCTGGTGGACACACCGGTCTGTTCTTAATGAAAGACCACGGTGACTATACTTATTTGGGAGGCACCAGGGACGATGCAGCCGGAGAGGCCTTCGATAAGGTAGCAAGGCTTCTGGGGCTTGGATTTCCCGGAGGTCCTGCCATCCAAAGGATAGCTGCCTCAGAATATCCATCACGTAGGGGCGAGGTTGCCTCGCCCTCTCTGCCCAGGGCATGGCTGAGGGGCAGCGACGACTTCAGCTTCAGTGGCGTCAAGACTGCGGTGCTGCGTTTAGTGGAGGGAAGTGACATAGAGGAAAAAGACCGGGAGGAGTACGTGAGGTCCCTGGCAACCGAGTTTCAGAACTCAGTTGTAGACGTGCTCACGAGCAAGACGGTAGATATAGCCACTCGTTACAACGCAAAGGCCATTCTGTTGGGCGGAGGGGTTGCCGCGAATCTGCTCCTCAGAGACGTCATGGCACAACGCTCACCGGTGCCGGTAATTGTTGCCTCACCCCGCCTCTGCACCGATAACGCCGCAATGATCGCAGCCGCCGGCTTCTTCCGCTTCCAGGCCGGAGATATCGCCGATTTAAGCCTGGATGTATATCCAAGCCTTAAGCTGGCATAAGGAGATGTTCCCTCTCCCTAAGATGAATGATGCACATTAAGATATACATACCAATCTGAGGTACAGCCAGGGCAGACCCGTTCGCCTGAGGCGGACCCCTACATTTTACGCTACCATGATTTGCATCACGCATCAGAGAGGAAGATATAGCTCCCTCTTCGGCTGGGAGAGGGTTAGGGTGAGGGCAGCCTATTCTCCAACGCCATGTAAATAGGACAGCCTTCGCACTTTCCGTACATACACATATGCCTATAAATCTGGTGCATTCCAGCCTGATGCACGGCCCTAAGGCCCTTAGAAGCCCTCCCTTTTACTCCTAGCTTCCCTTCCATATGCCTGATTATCCTGTCATCCTCGCTCTTAGGACAGTCGGCAAAGGCATCCAGCGCCATCCTCGCTAGCTCAGGCCGGCCTTTGGCAGTGCCGAAGGCCCAAAGAAATGGAAGAATGATATTAACGACTATAACCCTGGCTCGGCCCCTGCCGATTAGAGCTGGAGCAGCGCCCTGAAGCGGACGACCGAAGTCCCAATGGGCGCTCCAATAGCCAGCAGCTTTTACCTCCAGGGACTTTTCCAATTTGTCGATGGGCTTATTTGAGCCATCAAACAAAAGAGTGATGAGGTATTCAATAGTCTCCCTAGTTCGACAAGGCTCGCTACAAGCTTTCCAGCGGGCGAACAGGGCCCCAGCGCCGGCCAGCCTCCTAACCGGGCTATTGGCAGGTCTGACCTTGAGGTCCCAGTCCAAGTTTTTGTCGTCCCCGGCGGCTCTATCAGTATCTACCGCGCAGCTAACGTCCTCCTGTTCTTTCAAGAACTCACGCCAAGCCCTCTCATGCTCTATCGCCTCATGGAGTCCCTCAGGGATAAGACCCGCTGTACCCAAGAGAATGCCCTGGAAAGCGGAGGCAATATATGCTGTCTCTACCCTTGTCCCGTACTCTAGCAGCGTCGCAAGGGGCAGCCTAAGCGCCAGCTGTTCAAATATCTTAGAGTTCGCGCTGTATCCCAGGGCCTCCATAATTCCCTGGTATAGCACCTCAAGCGGCGGGTATTCCTCCATAGACTTCAGGATATTCTTTCCTTTGAGCCTGAAGCGGCTTTCCCCTGCCCGACCCAGCGCCTCCAACAACTCTATATCTTTCACGGTGCTTGCAGCATCGAGGCACGGAGGAGAGGTGACTAACCCCTGCGCCTTCGATAGGACTAAAGTAGTTATTGGTCCACCGTTTTGAAGTAGAGCGGTATTCCCGACGGCCTGTTCCCAGACCACGTGCAGCTTTACACCGTTGTACGCAGGGTCTTTGTTATGCCCGTGGCCCCCCCAATCACTGCTTCTAACGTGAAGCTCCACGTCTCCGGTCAGCGGCCCATAGCCGTCAAGCAGCAGCATCGCGCCGCGAAAATCGGGACCAGCCGCCTCTCCTGGCATCCCGGTGCTAATCACCTCCAGCGTTTGCCCATCCGCAGTAATCAGAGGCGCACTCCACGCCCGCTCTTGCCATATTCGCTTTAGCTCGTCTTCCTTCATCTTGACATCATACACGTTACAGGATAAAGTAATCGTACACGGTTACGTGTATCCCGTCAAGCAATGGAGGGCGAGGCCAGATTTTGTAACAACGAGAGGATATAGGGGCAACCCGTAGCATAGAGTCCAATTATGCCACAGGCTTCAGCTTGTGGTCATATACCCAAGCGAGACCGCCAGCAAAGAGGAGGAGAGGTATGGTTACCGAGCGTAAGAGTCTATACGTATGGGTCACCTGGCTCACAAAGCTTTTGGTGGGAGAGAGCTCTTGTGAATGGGCTACCTGGTTTAAGGCCCACTACAGGGACTATGAGGGTGTTCCCAGCGGCTTCAACGCCACAGAATGGCAGCTAAAGCATAGGTCCGCATTGAACGGCCTTAGGGAGCGTATTGAAGCTTCGGGAGTAACTGTGTTCACCGAGAGCCAGAACCATTTCAGCTTAAGAGGGTCTACTGCCACTTTAGGCGGTAGACCCGATCTGATAGCACGCTCAGGGACCATAGGGACTATCTACGACGTGAAGACTGGCCGGCCCAGCCCATCACACTCCGTGCAGGTGATGGTTTATATGTATGCCGTGCCTCGAGCCTTGAAACAGCATCAGGCCGTGACCTTTGACGGGGTGGTTGTTTATGGCGATCACGAAGTAGAAGTCCCAAGCTCAGCCATCGATGCTGCATTCGTAACTGTTCTCAGCCAGCTTATTAGACGAGTAGCTGGCAGCGTACCTGCCAGGCGAGTGCCCAGCCAGATGGAATGCCGGTTCTGTCCAATTACGGACAAGGACTGCTCAGACCGGGCTGCTAATAAGCTATCCTCTGTTGGTGAGACACAAGATTTTTAGTGGTATACTAATTATGTTATGCTTAGGCTACTTTTGGGAATGGAGCGGCAATGCCGAATAATAAATACCTTCACCAACTGTTGCATAATGGTTATTCGCGACACCTTGCTGCCAGTGAGATTGAGAGAGGTTATGTATACGTGTCCTCTCACCCTGCATTACCAAATGTTCTAAATACCAAAGACTTTACACTAGAATTAAACGGAAGAGAATTTCACTCACGAAAGATAAACGTGTCTGGCAGAGTTTCTATCCCGAGAGAATTTCTTCGAGCCATAGGGCCTTCGTCATTGGTGCGCATTAACATTGCGTCAAAAACGCGTCTCATTCTCAGTATATTGGAATAAAGGGAGTTATAGACATGGGTTAATGCCGCGCCTGAAACGCTGAGTCGATGTGAGTTCTCCAACATGTTCCCGAATGCGGATGCTGCAGTAAAGTTTTTTGAAAACCGGCGTTGGGGTCCTCAACCATGCTGCACTCATTGCGGCCCTCCTAGTGTTCATCGATAGTTGGCGGCAAGCCTATGCCATATTGCTGCAAGGACTGCCGCAAGCATTTCAGCATTCGTACAGGCACAGTCCTTGCCGAAAGCAAGCTCCTCTCCCGTTGCGCGTGAACACACTGGATTGCGACCGAAACTATCGATGGCATGAAGGGACGCCAATTATCCTACAAGGAGTTGATAGTATGATCACACTCTATGGCCGCTTCAACGACATGGTCGACGCGGTGTTGTCATCGCCGCCCGCTAAGAGTACCCAACTGACCTATATAGACTTGTTCTGCGGAATCGGGGGCTTCCATGTCGCGGCCAGCAATCTTGGCCTGAAATGCGTCTTCGGGTGCGATATAGACGATGAGGCGAGGGCTGTCTATTGGAACAATTTCGGCATCGCTCCTATGGGCGACATCACGGCTATCCCCGTCGAGGATATACCCGCGCACGACCTGCTGTTCGCGGGCTTTCCGTGCCAACCCTTCTCGATCATCGGGAACCAGCGCGGCTTCTTGGACCCCAGAGGCACGCTGTTTTTTGAAGTCGCTCGCATACTACGGGCAAAAAAACCACGCGGCGTAGTATTGGAAAACGTGAAGCAGTTAGCGACCGCCCAAAAGGGGGCGGTTCTTCGCCGCATCTTGGATGAATTAAAGGATATTGGCTACACCGCAGACTATAAAATTCTGAATGCCATCAATTTTGGCTTGCCGCAAAAGAGAGAGCGCACTATCATCGTAGCTACGCTTGATCCCTTCGACAAGTTCCCCTGGTCTACGGAAACCGTCCCGATGAAGCCGCTTTCGGAGATATTAGAGGCTAATCCAGACCCGAAGCACTTTGTTTCTGAGCGCATTCGACAGAAGCGTCATGACGCCCATACCGCCGATTTCTCTCCCGCTATTTGGCATGAGAACAAGGCTGGACACATTTCGAGCCATGATTGGTCATGCGCTCTAAGAGCGGGCGCGTCTTACAATTATCTATTAGTCGACGGCGAGAGACGGTTGACTCCACGCGAGCTTTTGCGGCTGCAAGGTTTCCCTGACAGTTTTGAAATTATCTCCAATGACTCGCAGGCCCGTAAGCAGGCAGGCAACGCCGTGCCCGTGCCGCTTGTGGAGGCCGCCATTAAGGGGGTTATAAGTGTCCTCGAACGATCCAAGATTACGCGGCTCAGCGCGAAGACGTAGCGGACCCTATCCGCTAGGGCAATTTCCTGATTCCGTATTGTTTGAAATCGGAAAACTGATTGTGCATCGACTCGCCGTCGGCCACTCCGACATTACAGGGGACGACTTCGGGACAATCTTCGCTAACGCCATTGGCGGACAACATAGGGCAAGGCCGCTCGGCATTGCGGACGTAGTGTTGAGCGGGTGCGCGTGGTCAGTCAAGACCGTTTCAAGCCCCCATCCATTTAATCAAACCCGCGCTCGCCTCATTTCAGGGCGCAACTCTCCGGATTTCTCGCTCGGCATTCCAGACCCGCACGTCAATCCTCAGAACACCGGCCACGCCGTGCTGTCGGTCTGGAACGCGAGGGTCAACGAAGCGTTGGGCGAACACAACGAGTTGCGTATAGTCGTCATGTTGCGGAATATGGCCGCTAGAGAGTTTCTAATCTTTGAGGAAGAAGCTGTGCGATTCGCGCCGGACGATTTCAATTGGGGGTTCAATAGGAGAGGCAACCTCGAAGGCCATAACCGCGCAGACGGGAACCATCAATTCACATGGCAACCTCACGGCTCTCAATTCACAGTGTTGCGATCAGTGCCAGGACACGCGAGAAGGTTCTCTATTAATCGGAATGTCCCAATAGTCGCAGTAGAGTCCATTTTGGCCGCTAGTCGCTTCACGCCTGACTGGATCACGATTCACTAGCAGGCGATGGATACTGTTTCCGCAGCGACAAGATCGAATATTATGCGTGCCGTTCGGTCGCGTAATTCCCGCCCTGAAATGAAAGTCCGCAAGGCCCTTCACGCGGCAGGCTTCCGATTTCGGCTGCACAACAAGAAATTGCCAGGCACGCCGGACATTGCGCTTACTAGATACAAAACGATCGTGTTTATAAACGGTTGTCTATGGCATTGGCATGGGTGCGAACGATCGCGGATGCCCGCCAGCAACCAAGATTACTGGACAACAAAAATCGCTAGAAACGTTCAAAGAGACCATAAAAACATGGACGCTTTACGGGCTGGTGGCTGGAAAGTGAAAATCGTGTGGGAATGCGAGTTGCAATCCGCGACCGAAGAATTGTTAAGCGACCTCATGGCTCAACGTTCCGTGTATGGCCAGTCGCGTATATAATTCTCTAACGAATTCTCTTGAACATATCATTCTGAAGAAGCAGCGAGCGACCGAAAAATCTGTCAGCCACGGTCGAGATTCTTAGCTATCGCTCCGAATGACAGTATTGTCATCCCTTGGTGTGGCGGCAAAAGCCCCAATGTCTTATTACTTACTAAAATTGACGAGCACACTCATGGAGAACTTTGAAGAGCTACAACTAGGCAGTATATTGGACAGTTATCCTCTCAGTGCGCCTCGCGTCCTGTACTATTTTGAGGCGAGCAAGCGGAATGATAATTTTCTCGTCGAAGACGCGTCCGGACGCCGGTACGTCCTCCGCCGTTATCGACGAAATTCTGATCCGCAGCGGGTCGCGTTCCAGCTTCGCTTTCAACAGGAGCTGCAGCGTCTGGGGTTCCCTAGCGCGGAGATAATACCTCCAAAAGGAAGGACGGCCGCTGAGGAGTCTTTCGTGGTTGCTAAAAACGGGGTATGGGCGCTATCTACCTACGTCGAAGGCCAGGAGTATGATTTCGCGCGACCGGCACAAGTCAGGGGTGCGGCGCGCTATCTGGCGGGGTTCCACAACTTGAGGGCATCCCTAAATCATGAGGAAGTTATTAGTGCGATCACTCCTATAATTAAGCGATGGTGGACCGATAGTGAGGCAGAGATCGAAGGGCTAGAGAAACTATTCATAGGTGATAATATTCAGGATGAGATCTCGTTTCTCCGTACCTGGCGACAGGAATTACTCGAAGATTGTCCCCTAGGAAAGTTGGAGGCTTTACCGGTTGGCTGGGTACATGGCGATTATCATGGACGTAACATGGTCTTTGTAGAGGATAGATTAACCGGCGTGTTTGATCTTGACGTATTACATCGTGGCCCCATGCTGGAAGACCTGGGATTCGCGATATTCATGTTTGGCAGAGAGAAACGGGGGTCACACTCAATCCGAGCGGATATAGCATGTACATTCTTAGCTGAGTACATTCATCACAGACCCCTGTCGCAGCAGGAGCTAGAAGCGTTACCTACGATGGTCGTTATAAGCCGGATGCCGAGCGCTCGCTACTATGAATTTCTTAGACTTGATGGGGATGACCATCTGCGAGCCTTTCGCAGCGATATAAGTGCGATGCGGGATCTTCAGCAAGAGATGGTCCAACTCGGCCCGATCCTAGCCAAAGCATTCGCGAATAAGGTGCGGTAGAATATTTCTAGCTCATGGATTTCTTGGCTTAACTTAACCCAACAGGAATACTGGTGAAGAGATTATTAAAGCCCTGGCCGGATAGGTCTGGAGTAGAACGGGTATTATTTATATGGCTAATTATCCTGGTCCTTCTTTCAAGCGCAGGCTGGGTGTGGGGCTTGACGAGTTTGCTTAGTAAAGCGCCACAGCAGGGAATGACGGCCTTCTGGGTCCCAACGGAAACTCCAACCCCTACACATACAACAACTCCTACACTCACAGCTACTCCTGTTCCTACAGCTACCACCGTACCCACGGCAACGGCCACTCCTACTCCCAGTCCTACGCCGACGCCTCTTCCAACAGCTACGCCAACTCCTCTTAGCTTCAATTATGCATTCGTGGTAGAGGCGCGCAAAACAGAGCGCAGGTGTGTCAATTTGAATGACGGCAACCGGATATCAGGGAGGTTCACTATTCGGGGAGGGGCTAATTCAGATATAAATTTCTGGATAGCTGATCCAAGAGGCGCGGCAGTTTATCTATTCAACCAGCGTTCTGCTTCTGAGCAGTCCTTTGGTCCCTATCAAGCGGTTCAGACAGGCACCCACTGCCTTGTTTTCGATAACGGCTTCTCATCACAGTCGAGCAAGACCATTAACCTACAGTATACGGTATACTGGAGATAGATTATCCATTATCGATGAGATATTTGATGTTCCTTGCTCGCCCTCGAACTCTATAGAGCGGTCTTTAAGGTTAATACGAATACCGATGAGAGGAACTACCTTATCTTCTTGTTCTTGGGACATATAATAAGAGTATAGGAGAGTACAACAAACTATTGTTTTGTAACCGTTTTATATTCAAAATCAAACTACTGTAGCAGCCAGACCCTCGGTCGCAAAGAATCCATCCTCTCCGGAGCTAGTTTGTACGTGTATCCAACCAGGGTAGGCCACAGTTACTTTGAACGTTGTGCCTGACGGCACAGTTCCTAGTGGTTTACCTCGTCCTAGTGTAGCATCAAGGAGTACGGCATCTGTTTCCAATCGCATCTGTTGTCCGACCCTAAAAGAGGGAGATGTCCATCCAATACTGGCACCAGTTCTTTTAGGTCTCTCTGGAAGCTCCATCTCGTTGCTTAGAGGGCGCTTGAAGTACAGCCAGTGGTCAGGTTTGTACCAGCGCTCCGTGTGATGTTGTCGGGGAAGTAATCCTGACCTACTACGGCCGAGACGAGTTCCCATCCATCCATACCCAGTTTGGATAAGGCCTGGGAGACACCTAGCTCTTGTCCATTCACGCTGGCCCACCATCCTCGGCGCTTCTCCACCATTTTTGCTCCTAGGAAACCCTTTTCTCCGGTCTCAAACTCACGCTCTCCCTCAGTGACCCACAAATTCATATACTCCCACTGCTGCATTACACTCTCCATTTAAACACCAACTGTTCGTCATTATACCCCCGCCAACTTAAATCTTAAGGGGCCCGTTGCTCCTCTTTCGCAAGGGTTTCCGCTTCGCCAAGTTTAAGATATGGAAGCAAGTCAAAGTCTTACGGGTCTTGGCCGCTATCTTGCATGTCCTGCTTTGCTTGGTCAGTCCCATAGCTGAAACCGGCGCGCTCCGCGACAATGTTCAGCAGAGTGGCAGAGGGACCTCTGGGCTGGTACATGCCGGTCTCCCACTCGCTGATGGTCTGCTGGCGCGTGCCCAGCTCTTCAGCCATCTGCTCTTGCGTAAGTCTTAAATGACGTCGCAGGGCGCGCACTTTATCTGAGTCCCACTTGGGGCCTTTTTTCTTATCGCCTTTCTTCATAGTATGATCCTAATTTGCAATGGCGAAGGATGTCAAATTCAAGGATCAAGTGGCAAGGATCAAGTTGCAAGTTGCAAGGGACTACGTCTTTATGGTACGAAGGAACAAGTGGCAAGTTACAGTAGTAAGATAGCCCCTACCTTGCAACTTGAGACCTGCAACTAGCAACTTGTATACTAGGAGTCGATATGAACTTCCTTAGCTTTAAAGACACTGTTATTTTTCCGGAGAGCGCTGAGATCAATGGGGTGGGACATTTGTCGGTTGGTGGCTGCGACCTTACAGAGCTCGCCGAGGAATACGGTACCCCACTCTATATATATGACGAGGCCACGCTTAGAGGAAAGTGCCAAGAGTTTAGCGGCGAGTTCGGAAGCAGGTACTCAAAACTGAAGGTGGTCTACGCATCCAAGGCCTTTATGGTACGCGGCCTGGCCCTTATGCTAAAGGAGGAGGGGCTTGGACTGGACGTGGTGTCCGGCGGTGAGATGGCCGCCGCGCTATCGGTCGACTTCCCTATGGAAAGGGTATACTTCCACGGCAATAACAAAAGCCGAGATGAGCTGCTTCAGGCGCTAGAGTGTGGCATCGGCAGGATAGTCGTAGACAACCTATACGAGCTAAGGCTGCTGAATGAGCTGTGCCAGGAGAAAGATTTTGTCCAAGATATTCTGCTGAGGGTATCGCCAGGGATCGATCCCCATACCCACGCCTTTACTACTACCGGGATAATAGACAGCAAGTTTGGCATCACCATAGCTACCGGCCAGGCTGAAGAGGCGCTCGCTATGTCTCTACAGGCCAAAAACCTGAACCTGGTGGGCCTGCATTTTCACCTGGGGTCCCCAATTTTTGAGATTGAGCCGTATGCGGAGGGGATCAAGGTGGCGATGAATTTTGTCTCTGAGATGACTGAGCGGCATGGTCTGAGGCTGGAAGAGCTTAACGTGGGCGGCGGCTTTGCTATACAGTACGTACGCCAGAGCCCACCACCTGCCATCAGGGAGTATGCAGAGGTCATCACCTCTACCTTAAAGGAGGAGTGCGAGAGCAGAGGGATTCCGCTTCCCACTCTGGTTATAGAGCCTGGCAGGTCTCTGGTGGGCCGCGCCGGTATAGCCCTGTACCGCGTAGGCTTTTCAAAAGACGTTCCGGAGGTGCGGAAGTACGTATCGGTGGATGGCGGCATGGCAGACAACATCCGCCCGGCTATCTACGGCTCTCTATACGAGGCGGTGGTAGCCAACCGGCCCCTGGCCGAGAGCAGCGAGGTCGTGACCATCGCCGGAAAATACTGCGAGTCCGGCGATATCCTCATTAGAGACCTGGAGCTACCCAGCCTAAGCTCCGGCGACCTGCTAGCCCTGCCGGCATCGGGCGCGTACAACCTCGCCATGAGCAGCAACTATAATCTATCCACAAGACCGGCCGTGATAATAGTGAAGGACGGTAACTCAAGGCTGCTGCGACGCAGAGAGAGCTACCAGGACCTAATCGCACTGGACGTCGTGTAGACCCCCCATGTGGCGTATAGCAGGCCAGGACACCGCTCGTAAGGCTCTGGAGCGAGCTATAGCTCAAGGGGTCACGTCCCATTCCTATTTTTTTACAGGACCCAAGGGAGTCGGCAAGACCACCGCGGCGTTTGACTTTGCCGCGGCCCTTAATTGCAAAGGGGTCCTTCCTCCGTGCTTTGAGTGCGACTCCTGTAGGCGCATCGCTGCCGGTAACCATCCGGACTTCATGATAGTGGGTGAGGAAGGGACCGCTGATGGGGTAATCAGAGAGATAAGCATCGACAGCACTAGAGAGATGCAGCGCTGGGCCGCGGTACTGCCCTTTGAGGGACGCTTCAGGGTATTCGTGCTGGTGGAATGCGAGCGTCTCAGCGACGAGGCAGCCAACAGCCTGCTCAAGGTGGTAGAGGAGCCGCCCCCTCACGTAGTTTTTATACTGACCTCCAGATTGGAGGAAGCGGTGCTGCCAACCATAAAGTCCCGCTGCCAGCAGGTCCCCTTTACCCGTTTGCCGGCATCAGAGATAGCCACCTTGTTAGAGACAAGACATGGTCTATCCGCAGAGGAGGGCCAGAAGTTGTCCAAGCTGTCCTTTGGCAGACCGGGCTGGGCCGTCACCGCGGTGCAGCGCCCCGAGGTCTTAGAGGCACGCGAACGCAAGTTAAGAGAAATAGAGGCGATGGCTACGGGATCGCTGCTAGACCGCTTCAGCCGGGCTGCCCGTATGGCGAGGGAGTTTCAGGAAAGCCGTACCGATGTTTACGCTACTCTAGACCTGATGATAGAGTGGTGGCGAGACCTGCTGCTGCACCGCCTGGAGCTACCCCAACAAAGGACCATAAACGGTCCTTCTCCAGGGACGGTTTCCGTTTTTGAAGCCAGGGATTTAAGTGTAGAAGAGCTTACCAGCTTCATTCACAAGCTGATAGATACAAAAAACCTTTTAGCAGACAACATCAACCCGCAGTTGGCCTTAGAGTCTCTCGTAACGGAGATGCCTAGACTGTGATCCTGTCCCGGACAGTGTTTGTGAAATAAAAAACCGCCGATTCTCGAGCGGTTCATTGCCCATGAGTTGGCGGTTGACCTGTGCCCGTTAGGGTATACGCTGGTTAACGTTACTGTAAGCCTATCCGACGTACTTAATACGTCAAGCGCTTTTACGTTGGTCTTGCCTCAACTGATGCTGCACACGCTGCAAGGCAATAGTCAGAGGTAACGGATCTTGCCCGGGAAGCTGCCAAAGCACATTCAGGTTTGGAAGGTCTGCCCACCGCTCGAACTCTAGGAACTCGATGATTTCAATACCTGCTATCCGTCCAGTTTCTTGCTCTGCACGGTCTACCTCACGAAACACAGCAAGAATGCCCGTATCATCCGGGTCCACAATCCAAGCACTGGGCATAGGCTCGACAAAGAGTTGAAGTATGTCATTGTCTATGCCTGACCACACTATAGATGCTTTGACTACGGCCATAATCTCCCACCTTGGCGCGACATTCGCCGAAACTCGCCAGGACGCACGACGTGTAGGGTACGTACCCTGCTGTCCTTTTCAAGAATAGCATATCCAAAGAATTCTTGTTCGTCTTCCTGCCACACACTCAGCGCTCGACGCCTCCCTAAAGCGGCTTCGCGGATGTCAGCAACTCCTTCCAGAAGCAACACTATACGCTCTGGATGACTTCCAATCCGAGAGTCTACAATGATGTGATAAATATCATCCAAGATTAAGCGCGCTATTTCGCCGTTGGGCATAAGAACCCCATTCTGTAGGCGCTCTCGCCAAAGCCGCTCCGCTTGGTCAACCGCCTCTTGTAGTATCATCCCCTCTGCAACGAGCCGATCGAGACGCTCTTTCGGCGATTCAGCTCCACCAGAGATGGGAAGCAACACTGTCAAGCGCTTTTACGTTGCTCTTGCCTCAACTGATGCTGCACACGCTGCAAGGCAATAGTCAGAGGTAAGGGCTCTTGCTTGGGAAGCTGCCAAAGAAGATCGAGCACAGGTAAATCATTCCAGCGATCGAAGTCTAGGAAATCAACGATTTCGATCCCTACGACTGAACCCACTGGCTCCTCATGTTCTACCTGCCGATATAGTATAACATCCATATCATTAGTGGGCGCGGCCAAATAGTCACTAGTAATAGTAATGCTAAGTACCGTGACTACGTCATTGCGTGGCCCAGCCCACGTTACGGCGGCTGGAATGATGACGGCCATAATAGTCTCTCCCTTCGCTGATAAGGTGCTAGACTCCTTGCAGTAGTTATGTGCATTGTGCGTAGCTGCCCATCTGGCTCAATAATAGAGATATAAGCCACCAAAGGTAGTTGCCTGAGGTTCTCGAAGGCAACGGGTATTGGCAACAACCGCCCGTCCCTTCGAGAGCCTCAGGGAACGGGCTACGGCCTGCTCATTTTCATTCTTCATGGGCGCGGGTCGCAATCCACATGCCCGATTGGCTCAATAATAGCAAAAATGAATGGGAAGCACTTATTTCGGCTTAGGCAGCGACTCATAATACTCAGTCAGAGGGCGGTCGTCGGTGATTATGGGACCATCTCCTATCCTCTGCCTGAGAGCGCTGGCATCACCGTTGTAGTTACGTAAGAGGTCGTCTGCCGAACTCAGCCCCACAGCTTTAGCTTCCTCTCTACCAGAGGTGGCATCGATGCGAGCCTGTAAGGCGTCCCTGGAGAGGTTTAGCTGCTTCTTGGAGCCGATTATAAGGGAGCCATCGTACCAGAGGGTGACGTAGGGGAATACGCTGGCAAAGGTGCGCGCTATTAGCGGGTACATGATGATGTGGGTGGAGTCCGCCCACTGGACCGCGATTCCATCATCGCTCAGGGCCTCTTTTACCAGTTGAAAATACTCGTGCGAGTAGAGGTTGTCGCTTCCAGCCTGGTTCGGATGGAGCACGTCGGCGGTAATTACATCATATTTCTTGTCGGTCAGCAGCAGATGATTTCTGCCGTCATCCAGTCGCAACTGCACGTTCTCTTGTCGAAACAGGTCGTGGTTGACGTGTCTGAAGAATTCCGCAGCCCTCACCATACTGGGGGATAGCTCCACTATCTCGATATTGCTGTCCTTGTGGCTGCTAATAGCGCCGGGAGTAGCGCCGCCTCCCAGTCCTATGACCAGGACATCTTTGGGATCGGGATGAAGCAGCATAGGGAGATGCCCAATAGCGCCATGGTAATTGACCATGTCCGGAGCATCATAGGCCTCCACCCTGCTATTTAAATATAGATATAAGAACTTATCGGGCTTACGCTGTATGCTTACAGTGTTTTCAAGGCCCTCTTCATACCAGATAATCTCGTGACCTTTGAATAGGTTCTTCAACACCTCGCCCAACATGTCTTGAGGCCCCAAAGCAGGCAGAAGGACAAGCCCGGGCAGAATTACTGGCAGCGCCCATATTGGTCGCATCCTCATGCCTGCACTATAAACAAATAGGACCCCTGCTACCGCCAGATTCACTCCTCCCAGTAGTGTCAGGCTATTCTGACTACCCATAGCTGGCAGCAGCCAGAGGCCACCGACCAGAGACCCCAGGATCGCGCCCAGAGTATTAGCGGCATTGAGCCCACCCACTGAGGCCCCAGACCCCCTGCTGTGCCCGCCGGTAAGGGCCTGGACAACTATCGGGAAAGTCATACCCAGGAGGAGAGTCAAAGGGAGCAGGAGCAGCACACATACCAGGGCCATGACAAAATTTGAGTCTTTGAACAAGGTGGAAAACTCGGGCATAGCTACAATAGCATCACGCACCCGCGGTATCTTTCCGATAGCATATTGAGAAAAAAAGACTTCCAGGCCGATAAGCGCCTGGAGAGCAGCAAACAGCGCTACCCAGTTCCAGTTACGGCTAATAACCAATGCGATCAAGAGGCTACCAAGCGCGATACCGATTAAGAAGGTAAACAGCATTATACTGAAGGCATATACCGTGCCGTTCAGGAAAAGCTCCAGCACCCGGAACCAGAGGACCTCATAAGCCAGCGCACAGAACCCGGATATTCCAAAGGATATAGACAATGCCGCGGTTAAGCCCCTGGAGGGCCGGTATTCCAATGGACCACCCATCGAATCTGGAGCAGATTCCTGTCGCGGATTCAAAAACCTGTCGCCGGATAATATCGCCAGGAAAATAGCAGCCATACCTGCGATTACATTTACGCTCGCAGCGATGTAAACGGAGCCCTGGAGGCCGAAGCTCCCTATAAGTACAAATCCTGCCAGCAGAGTGCCGGCCGCCGCCCCAGCGGTATTAAAGGCATAAAGCAGGCTAACGTTTATGCCTATGCGGGGTAAATACAGGCTACAGGCCTTGACAATCAAGGGCAGGGTTGCGCCCATAAGACTGGCCGGAAGCAGCATTATACACCAAGCCACTATGAAGCGTAATACCGGCACTATAGCAGGATAATCAGAGACGGCGCCATACAGCCAGAGATACATGGGCATAAGAGCTTTGATCGCAATCAAGGTAGAGACCCCAAAAAGTCCTATGCCGATCTCAATAAGGCCGTATAGCAGCAGCGGTCGCTTCACTCTGTCTGCCAGCGTGCCGGCCAGGTAGCTGCCGAGGGCAAGCCCAGCCATGAAACTGGCAAGCACCGCCGCTATAGCATGTATAGTAACGCCAAAGATTACATTGAGGGCCCTGGTCCACGCCACTTCATATATCAGAGAGCTGGCGCCGGAAAGAAAAAAGACCCCGATAAACAGGGTCAAAAGGGTTATGGATGATATGGAATAATATCCCCGGTCGGTCTTGCTCACAATAGATGTCAATTTATTTCAGCCCTAGGCATCATGCCCCAGACTTATGAAATTTAACTTCTTGATCGCGCAACGGCAGCTTTGGCTGAAGATATGTTGTAACCCCACCCCAGGCTGAAGCCTGGGGCACCGTCTTCTTCATTAATCTAAGGTGTTCCAAACGTCACTATATCTAGGCACCTCATTCGGCGCCACTAAGTGGTCAAACGGCGGTACAGGGATGGAAGGCGTCTTGGCAGCGACTCGATATCACCCACGACCTCATATCCTATATCTCCGCACATCTCGCGCATATAATCGTGGCCCTCTTTGTCTATCGAGATGCAGAAGGGAATTATGTTCTTGTTGCGAGCCTCTGTAAGCGCCATCTTGGTATCATGTACAGCGTACTCTTTCTCGTCCATGACGAACATATCCTGGGGTGTGGAGCCGTAGTATTCAGAAAAGCGAGAGAAATTGGCTACAGCAAGCTCTATCTCCCAGGATGAGCTGCCATAGTCACGGTCTTGCGGCCTGCCATCACTGATAAGGATCAGGACTTTGGTCTTGGCATCGGTCTGCTCCAGCTTGGAGATCGTATGCCTTAATGCAGCCCCCATTCTGGTGCCCTGGACGGGAGTGATCTTATCTATCCTCGACTTTATCTGCTGCGAGAAAGGCTCGTTCATCTCTTTGATAACATAGAACTGGACGTCTTCTTTGCCGGCGCCTGAGAAGCCGTATACTCCATACAAGTCCTTGATCTGTTCAAGGGCCTCGATAAGGAGAACCAGGCTTTCTCTCTCGACGTCTATTATGCGCTTGGAGAAGTCTTTTTCCCGTTCTATCTCATACGGCTCGGCTGTGGTTATTGTGGTCCGCTTCTGCTCAACTCTTTCATCGGTTGATAAGCTCATGTCAAGCAGCACAGCCACAGCAACATCTCGGTCCGACTTTGCACGCCGCCAGTATAGCTTATCACTGCTGCCAAAGCCGGCCTTTCGGTCTACCGCCGCCTCTATTACGGCATCCAGGTCAAACTCGTCCCCGTCCGGGAGGCGTTTTACTCTTCTGAAGTTCTCAGGCCGCAGCATCTCAAATTGCCGCCTGATGGCTGATACTAGCCACTGATAAGTGTATAGCGTCTCTTCATAAAAGCCGCTGCCACCCTCTTTTAGGGTCCTCTGCTTTATCTTGCACCAGTTAGACCTGTAGGTCCTGGCCCTGTAGTCCCATTCATCGTACTGGAATACCTGCATGTCGTTCTCGCCCAAAGCAGCGGCCAGGGCGGACTCACCAACATCCTCTTGGCCTTTCAGCATTCTTATTAGGGCGGCGATTAATGCATCACCACTCAAAACCTCGGACTGCCCTTGCTCCTCCCAGTTATCTTCCAGGTCGTAGTTTTCTATAAGGCTGTCGAGGAGTTTCTGGATCATATCCTGTGTAACCTCGGGACTAGAGCCATCCTGGAGCTGCTTCATATTTTGCTGAAGGTCCTTTTGCAGACGGGAGAGGCTCTGTATAGCCTCAGGATATATATCACCGCGATGAGGCATTCCGGGTATACCTCTATACTCCTGAGTTTCTCCATTCTGTCCTAAGTCCTCAGGCTCTATACCCTTTAGACCTGACATCGAGGCAAGCATGTTCTCCATATCATCGTCTTCAGAGTCATAACCATCACCGTTTGGCGAAAAGGCCGTCGTTCGATCGGGAGGGATCTCGTTATAATAGGTATCCGGCAGTCCATGAATGAGGTGATAGAGTCTTAAAGTAGCTTCAACAGCGTCCTCAACAGTCGCCTCTTCACTTGCCATGGCGCTAACGATACCCGAAGCCTTCGTAAGGACAGGTACATAATCCTCATGTATATAGAATGGGCCAGGAACGCCAAGGGTTATCTGCAAAAGGATCTCTACCATCGCCTCCTTAACGTTGAGAGACTCCAGAGGAGGACGCTGAAGCAAAGCCTGGTCCTGGGCCTTGGTTAGGGCCCGCCTAATACCGCGGTATTCCTGCTTGACCTTATAGTCTATCCTCGCATCCTCTGCTACGGAAAAGAGGTCTCGGGCCAAACGTCTGGATGGAAAGAGCGAGAAAAAGCGCTCAAAGTCCGCTAAATAGTTCCTTTCATGCTTTAACTCTTGTTCTAGCGTCCCTCTAAGACTCGGGAAAATGGTCCCTTCTTTGGAGAAGGAGAAGTCGTAGGTAGTGAACTCCAGATGACCGGCCTGGTGGGTGGCCAGCACCTTGTAAGATTCAAAGTTTAACTCTTTGGAGTCAAACTCCTGCATCCTGGAAGGTGCAAAAATAGCGGCCCCACCATAAGGTGTCTTCTCTACAATAGCCCAACCGGGGCCCGTCTCACTTATCTCCTCTGCCGGTAGGATAACAATATTCTTACCCATCAGGGCCTGGCAGTATAGACGGAGTATATCTCTAACCTCTTGCAGGTCTACAGCAGGAGTCAACGTATATAGAAGCTCTATCGACTCCTTGGACTCGAATCTGAAAAAGTTGACGCCGGCAGCCTCATAGGCAGCCAGGAGGTCCACCCCATGCTGGCACCAAAGCTCGACCATAGATAGGTCCAGTCTCTCCAATATTTCAGGGATGTTCTTCATAAACTCCCTCGAAGCAGGTATACAGGACTCAGCGAGAAGCCCGGAGAAACGTGAGACCAGGGGCCCACCCTCGCCCTTGAAGCTGTCATGGAACTTTGACACGTGTCCTAGATAGGCGACCAGGTTATCATGGGAAGTGTTACTAGCTACAGAGTTGACCGCACTAAGCAATTCTGAGCGATAATTAGGCTCCATAGTAGTATAAGTGGTCAGTCCGACATCAAATAGAGACCGGACACAGAAGACATTGTTCTCTGATAATGCCAGGGCTGTGTTTAAAAACGGCAGCAGGGCGGTATCGTCTAAAGTCTGGAAGAGTCTGGAAGACAGAGACAGAATATCTACAGCCAGATCGTTAGATGTCTTACTTACAGATGTTAATATCTTCACCAGTAAATCGGGGTCCCTGAAGGCCGAGTCTCGCGTCAGCCTGTGACTCATCTCGAAGAAGCGGCAGGCCAGGACTTCGGGAACGCCCGGATGCTTGTAGATGCTTCTTCCCAGCGTCACCCACTTCTCCAGAGAGTTACCGTCAAGGACCGAGGCCATCGACGGACTGGCGCGGAAAAATGAGATGGCTACGAGAGCAGACTCTTTGCCTATATCAATCCCAAATCCGGACCATTTTAGAAAAGAGTCTGGGCCTAATACCTCCGCCAGGACCGGAGAGGCCTTAAAGTACTCCAGAGTGGCCTCCCAGGAGCTTGAGACGCCATTATATAGCTCCGCTCCTCCCTGGGCCCATTTATCTGTCACCTGCGGGCCAACTGCATTGCTGACACCCCTGGATGCGTTCTGGAAAGCGTCCGATACAGTGGGCGAAGAGTTTAGCTTCTGTAGTACTTCATCTAGTATTATAGATTGCATAATCTGTTCACTACCTCATCTACATCTTATCCGCCAGCCCAAACACTGTTAGGCCAAAACCCTGCTTAACTTTCATCCAATTTAATGGTAGCAACGGGAAGATTTCATTTAGATACAATATAGACCATATACCTTGAAAATATCCAGCAATCGGAGTATGACACCACAGGCTGAAGCCAGTAGTACCGCTATTCTTTTTCTGGTCGATCAGGAGCCAAAGATTCAGAAATCCCTTCGCTCCACGCTTTTCTTAACCGCTCCACACTCACCTGGGCCTGGCGACCAAAGGATAGCGATGCTCCCCCAACTGTGCCTAGCCTTGAGACCTCTACTCCATTGTTCTTAGCTACCGACTCAAGCCCTCCTATCTTATTTGGTGCAAGAGATATTATTATTCTTGAGGGTCTCTCGCCAAAGAGGGTCTCGTCCAGCCGTCTACCCTCTAAAGGACCGCGCTCTAAATTGGCCCCGATACCACCAGCTATGCAGCTCTCTGCTATAGCTACCAACAGCCCGCCTTCTGACAGGTCGTGGGCAGATTGTACAACACCTAAGCGAATCGCTTCAAGACAGGTTTTTTGAATAGAGAGCTCGTTATCGAGATCTATGCTTGGCTTGCCTGCAACTATACCATGAATCAAAGAAAGGTACTCAGACCCAGCAAGACCACTGGCGTCATTACCAGCATCGCCTAAGAGGAGTATAAGGTCGCCCTCGTCCTTAAAACCCATAGTGCACCTGAGAGCCAGATCTTCTATAAGGCCAACAGCTCCTACTACGGGGGTAGGATATACTGCCACGTCTCTGGTCTCGTTGTACAAGCTAACGTTTCCGCTGATAACCGGCACACCCAGAACGCGGCAGGCTTCGGCCATTCCCTTTATGCATTCCTCAAGCTGATAGTAGATCTCAGGACGCTCTGGGTTGCCAAAATTCAGGCAGTTGGTTATGGCAAGAGGCTCTGCTCCCATGCAGACGAGGTTGCGCGCCGCTTCAGCCACCGCCATTGCACCACCGGCGTAAGGCTCAAGATAGCACATGCGGCCGTTCCCATCCGTTGATAACGCGATGCCCTTTTTTGTCCCTTTGACCCGCAGCACCGCAGCATCCGACCCAGGCCCTGTGACGGTGTTTATAAGCACCTGATGGTCATATTGTCGGTAGACCGACTCTTTGCTCGCAATGTTTGAGGAGGCAAGAAGCCGCTCTAGGATAGGGAAAACATCCTCGATCTTAATATCACTGAGTTTGTTGAAATCATAGCGTTGCAGGGCCGCGACCGCCGGAGACAGTACTCCCTGCCGTCTATAAACCGGTGGAAAAGTAAGCAAGGGTACCGGAAGATCGGCTACGACCTGAGCGCCTTCCAGGATGCGTGCTACTCCATCCTCGGTAATACGACCGACAACAGAGGAGTGCAGGTCCCACTTATCAAATATAGCCTTTACGTCGGCAACGGCACTCGGACTGACAAGCACCAGCATACGCTCCTGGGACTCTGACAGCATCAGCTCATAGGGGGTCATGCCGGCCTCACGCTGCGGCATCTTTGAAACGTCGATCTCGACTCCCTTGCCACCCTTGGCCGCGCTCTCTATAGCCGCGCTCGTCATTCCAGCAGCGCCCAGGTCCTGGACGCTTACCTTAATCCCGCTACCGGCGAGCTCCAGGCAAGCCTCCATCAAGAGCTTCTCCAGAAAGGGATTACCGACCTGGACCGCAGGCCGGCGCTCCTCCGAAGCTTCACTCAGCTCGACGCTGGCAAAAGTTGCGCCGTGGATACCGTCTCTGCCGGTATCAGCGCCCACCAGAAGAAGGATGCTCCCCTCCTCCGATGCCTTTGCGCTGATTATCCTGTCGCCGTTCAGCAGGCCAACGCACATGGCATTGACTAACGGGTTGCCGCTATAAGGGTCTGCAAAGAAGACCTCGCCGCCAACATCCGGAATGCCCAGGCAGTTGCCGTACCCGGCTATACCGGCAACGACGCCGCCAAAAAGATAGCGGTTCCGAGGTTCTGTAAGAGGGCCGAAGCGTAGGGAATTTAACAACGCTATGGGACGCGCCCCCATGGTGAAGATATCCCGCACGATCCCGCCAACTCCGGTCGCAGCTCCCTGATAGGGCTCAATGGCTGAGGGATGGTTGTGAGACTCGATCTTCATTACAATAGCCAGGTTGTCCCCTATGTCTATGGCTCCGGCATTCTCCTCGCCGGCTTTTACCAGCACCCGTGAGCCTTCGGTGGGGAATAGCCTGAGAAGAGGCTTGGAGTTTTTATACCCACAGTGCTCGCTCCACAGCGCCCCTATCATGCCCAGCTCCACCGAGTTAGGCTCTCTGCCCAATCGCTCGATGATCTGGAGGTACTCTCCCTCAGTTAAGGCTATCTCTTCAAGAATGCGCTGGTCAATAGTCATTTTTGTCCCATTGTAGTATTAAGAGTCAGGGCAGGGCAGGCTCTGCGGAGCCTGCCCCTACATTTTAGGTTACCATTATTTGCATCACGCATCCGGTGGAGGGAGAAATAGTTTCCCTCTGACGGATATGTAAATTAAGGAAATGATCGCTTGTAGGGGCGCACCTATGTGTGCGCCCTAAACACCGCCATCTAACCATTTAAGACTGTAAATCTGCCTATTAAGCCTTCGCATATTTGGGTCAGGACCAGGGCAGGCTCCGCAGGTCTGCCCCTACATTGAGAACTAGCCTATAGTCCCATTCCTTGCACCCACTGACGTACTGCCCGCTTGTATACCCAGTCCTTAAGCTTAAACCACCAGGGACGGGTTAGATACTTAGCAACTACTACACCCTCTTCAGTCGGCCTGACTCCATCCCTGACCTCCTTGCCGGGTATAGAAGAGACAATAAGGCTAAAAGACTCCATCTGTTCAAGGCACCGGTTAATGATTCTGATCTCGGTACGGAAGCGTCGCGGCTCCTCCATAGCTGCCGGAGGAAGCAGTCCGGACCTTATGCTAAGCTCCAGTATATCCATTCCATTATCTTCTATGGACCAGAAATTAGCCTGGTCCGGGTCTCTATAGTATTTGACTAAACTTTCAATTAAGCGGGCGCTAACAAAATCTAAGTCTTCTGCTACTTTAACCTCTATTTCATTTAAACGCATAATAAACACCAGATGTTTTGTAGTTTTAAGTCTACCCCACCATAACATCAACACTTTCGAGTATAGACCTCCAGATGAAGATGCCGTCAGTGCCTCCCACTTCTGGCTCACAGCAACGTTCAGGATGCGGCATCATGCCCAGGACGTTGCCATCTGTATTCAATATACCCGCTATGTTATTCAGGGAGCCGTTGGGATTCGCCTCAGGAGTGGTCTCTCCCTCTTCATTACAGTAGCGAAAGACGATCCTGCCTTTGTCCTCCAGCTCTGCCAGAGTAGCTGGATCGGCGTAATAGTTGCCTTCTCCATGAGATATTGGCACTCGAAGCACTTGTCCAGGAATACAGGACTTTGTGAAAGGTGTAGGCACTTTCTCGGTGCGCAGATTTACCCACTGGCACCGAAATTGTAGATGGTTGTTTCTCATCAGAACGCCGGGGAGAAGACCAGACTCGCAAAGGATCTGAAAGCCATTGCAGATACCCAATACCAGACCACCGGAGTCCGCGAATTTCTTTACCTCCGCCATTATGGGAGAGAACCTGGCTATTGCTCCCGCCCTTAGATAGTCTCCGTATGAGAAGCCTCCAGGAAGAATAACGCAGTCGTATCCAGCCAAAGAGGTATCTTTATGCCATAGGTAATCTACATCTTGTCCAAGGACCGAGTCAAGCACGTGATAGCAGTCGGCATCGCTCCAGGTGCCTGGAAAAACTACTACTCCAAATTTCAAAGCGACTCCTTAGGATGTTTCTTTCAATGCATAGTGACTGGGCTATACGATCGTTGTAGGGGCGTAAGGCCTTACGCCCCTACAATCCTTGCAATCATCCCTGTCGTTGCGGGTGTAACTAGTTTATTTTCGAGCGAATCCCCCCATGCGAGTTGCGACCCGCACCCTCGAAGGATGAAAATAATCGCCACGGTAAGAGTCTATTGGGTAGAGACGCAACATGTTGCGTCTCTACGGGCCTCACTTCAAGTACAATCGCTATTTTCGAGTCAAGTGTTTGCTTAACAAACGGTCGTACAGAAGAAGTTAAGTCAGATTAATACGTTCCGCTGCCTCAGCTTCCTCGTGGGCCTTTTCAGACTCTATTAAAGGCGGTGGCTGAGGATACTGTATCCTGGGATGGAAGACACCCCTCAAGGCTATTTTGAAGGCTTCTTTTATCTTTGCCAAGTCCTGAAGCGTCAGATCACTGTTGTCCAGTTGTCCCTCGGCTATGCGTTCTGCCACTACCTCTTCTACCAGTGCATATAGGTCCTCAGGATCGCTGCTTCCACGTGCTCTTGCCATCGCCTCTATAGAGTCTGCAAGCATTACGATAGCGGTCTCCTTGCTTCTGGGAGCAGGGCCTGGGTATTCAAAGTCTGTTCTCTGTACGCCCTCCTTTTCCTGAAGCGCCTTCTGGTAGAAGAAGGAGGCCAGACGGGTGCCGTGGTGCTCTTGCATAAAGTCTTTTATTCGATGCGGTAAGTGGTACTGGTTGGCTAACTGCACGCCATCCTTAACGTGGGATATAACAATTGACGCGCTTATAGTTGGGTCTAGCTTGTCGTGTATATTTTCACCCGCTCTCTGGTTCTCAATAAAGAAGCCAGGGTTAATCAGCTTTCCGGCATCATGATAGTACGCTCCTACTCGTGCCATCAGGCTATCAGCGCCGATAATATCTGCCGCTTGCTCAGCCAGATTGCTCACGATAAGAGAGTGATAATAAGTGCCTGGCGCCTCCAGCACCAGCTTACGCAGCAAGGGATGGTCGGGATGAGCAAGCTCCATCAGATGAAAACTGGTAGTTATTCCAAAAATATGTCCCAACAACACAAAGGCCCCGACCGTCAAGGCAGCAGATAGGAATCCGCTGCTCATTACTCCTAAGACCGCCCAGCCTAGTTTAGCGACCTCCCTATCAGGGGCCAGCAGCCAAAAGACCAGCACTATAGCCGCTCCCGCGATCCCTACTCCTATTCCAGCAGCTAGATACTGGTACATTCTTTTAGCCTGCCATACCATCAAAACACCTATAAGGCTGCTGGAAAAATACAAAGTTATCTTCTCTAACGGCTCTAGAGGGCTAGGCGACAAGAAAGTCAGCAGCTCCGGAGACAACATGGCAGAATATGTTACCAGAATGCTCAATAGTAAAGCGACTACCACAGCAAGGAAAGGATTCAAGAGGGTGGCTATAAGCATAGGGCCAGTTGCAAAGGGAAATAGGTAGGATAATAGCTCCCTTCCCGGCAGCAGCAGCTTGGCCGCGAATACTATACCTCCAATTATAAGCGCCAAAAGAAGCACACGTTTAGGAGTTACAGGGGTATTTAACTGTCCCTTTATTAGATATATTCCCAGACCCACACAGAATGCCACTGATAAACCGATGTTGCCTATGATCTGGGCCCATTGTATCTTCGGATCGATAAGCTTCGATGCTTCCAACTTCTCTATATCCACAGGGGTTATAATGCTTCCGTCCCTGAGTATTGTTTCTCCTGGAGCTATTGAAAGCCTTACAGGCTCAATTTGCGCTTTTGCCTGCTTTCTACCCTTTTCAGTCTCATCCAGATCGATAGATAAGTTTGGTAAGATAAATGATCTTGCTATCTCTGTAGAGACCAATACCTGGCGAGCATTGAAATCTGACGAGACCTGTGACAGCACTGACTGGCGCACCTGTGCCAGGTCCTGAGGTCGGACTTTATCGCTCATCGCGTTGCCGATGAGCCGTACAGCTTCATTAGTGACCCTTGTCCACTGGTCATCTTCCATTTCTACTATGTAGATCAGGACCTGTACAGAGAGCGTATGGTCTTTAAGATGTTTCAGCGACTCTAGTTTTTGCTCCGGAGATAAAGATGGATCATCTTTTACGGCTTGAATGCGTTGGAGCAGATCAGTTGCAGCACTCTTTTGTTTCTGAACTGCCGACGGGTCGTAGACCAGAACATCCGACACGCTATTGGACGCCTGCCGCTCAGACTCACCGGTCAAGTACATGCTTACAAAGGGTGGAACAGCAACCCGGGACTTGACGGTATAAGGGGCTACGGAGCCTACTTCGTGGCTGTAATTGGTGGGAAATAACGGAATGGTTAAGGCAGCCGACAAAGCTAATGCAAGGCCAAACAAAAGCCATGTTATTCTAAGGATGTTGGGGTTGGAGAGATGAGTATAAAGGCCCATTATCGAGTCTTTGGAAAAGCTAGTGTATTGCTGCTAAGAGAATCTACCATGCGGGTTGTCACCCGCACCAACTGTAGAGACGCAACATGTTGCGTCTCTACAGATTTTAATGTTGGAGTATTAGCTTTAAGCGGGACGCGACAGGGCTTCGGTAACAACTTCATTGATCTCTTTACCCCCTGCCCGACCCCTTAACTGGCTTATGATAACGGGCATAACCTTGCCCTTGTCCTGAGGACCTCTGGCCCCGGTCTCGGCTATGACCTTTTGGACAACCTCTACGATCTCTTCCCTGGACAACTGCTCCGGCATGTAGACCTTTAATATGTCCTTCTCCTGCTGCTCTTTTTCTGCCAGGTCGGACCGATTGGCCTTCTGGAATTGCTCGATGCTATCTTCTCGTTCCTTGATCTGCTTGGCTATGACCTCAAGGACTTCGCCATCGTCCAGGGCCCTGCCGCGAGCTACCTCGGCGTTTTTTATGCCTGCTCGGAGCATTCTTAACGTCGAAAGGCGCTGTTCTTCCCGACCGCGCATCGCGGCTGTGAAGTCTTCGGCTAATTTATCTTTAAGACTCATAATATAAAATCGTCACTTGTAGTGAGGCGCTGTCTTGAGCTTGGTCGAAAGGCTCTCGCACTTCAGTGGATTGTCAATAAAACATATCCCTGTGGAAATTATAACATATAGCTTGAACAAAACAGTATATTTAACGTAGGTGCTAAATCCTAGCTCCTACCCCTAAGCCTAGCTAACTCCTCGAGAACAAAAGGGTTCATGTGCTTTTCATCTCTTATGGTTGTCTCTAACTGATGGCCCGGCAGGACTATGGTATCATCCGGAAGAGTAATGAGCTTGTTAATAATGCTGCTCATAATTTGAGGATAGCTGCCTCCCGGCATATCAGTCCTGCCTATAGAACCCTGGAAGAGAGTGTCTCCGCTAAAGAGGGCCCCATTTACGTAGTAGCTTACGCTGCCCGGCGTGTGTCCGGGAGTATGTATCACCTTCAGGTCAAGTCCTTCCACACTAACGGTATCGCCCTCAGCCACGTAACCGGATGGACTGGGGACAACGACTCCACGCCTCTGAAGCCACTCCGAGGCCCTTTGTGAGCTACCTTCAAGTACCGGAATATCCTCTGCGTGCAATAGGAAAGGCGCTTTGGTCTGTTCCTGTATTCCCTGGATGCCCAGTATATGGTCCATATGGGCATGGGAGTTAACAATGAGCTTAATATTCACTCCCATATCCTTAGCCAGCTCCAGCACACGCTCCGGCTCATCCCCCGGGTCTATGACGATAGCCTCTTTGGTCTTAGGAGAGGCCACAATATAGCAGTTCTCCTGAAAAAGCCCAACGACGATGCCACGTATTTCTACTTCATTGATCTCCGGCATAAGTTACTCCATAGAAAATTGGCTCTCATTGATTCGGCGGGCTTATCCTATCGCCCGGGAAGATTCCCTCTAGCGAGCCTGCCGCGGAATCGCTCTACGTATATGATCATCTCAAGAATATTGAAGCGAGCAACATAACCTTACCTATTTCTAAAATCAGTCTACTGCTTGTACCAAGGTTTTTCATTTGTTAATATTGCGCGTAGTTTCAATCCAATCCAAGAAGCCAATATTTTAGAAATAGGGGCCTACAGATGTATTATATTTCATGAACAAAAATTGATACTAATGTACATTGACTGCTGGCTAAGAGCATAATACAGCTTGTAATTGCTTTAGTCACGCAAGAAAGGGGAGCTCAAATGGTAGTGAAAGAACGTGATACAAAGATGATTCAAGACGACGAGGAAGAGTCTGAATTAACGCCATTTGTCTACTCCATAACTAGCTATGGAGCAGACTATCCAGTTGATAGCATAGTTAAAAGAATGAATGAAGGGGCAATTTACGTCCCATCTTTCCAAAGAGGTTACGTATGGAACTTCCCGCAGGCATGTAAGTTTATAGAATCCCTATTACTTGGTTTACCTGTTCCTGGAGTATTCCTGTCCAGAGTGGAGGAAACACAGCGTCTTCTAATAGTTGATGGGCAACAGCGCCTTACCACACTACAGTATTTTTATACCGGTGTATTTAAGCCAACTGGCAAGGAATTCAGCTTGACTAGCGTTCAACCTCAATTCGTTGGAGCTACATATAATATGCTGCCTGAGCAAGACAGACGAAAACTTGACGACTCTATTCTTCATTTCACAATTGTTCGCCAAGATGAACCATCTGAAGACCAGAGTAGTATCTACTATTTATTCGAACGATTAAACACAGGAGGTACCCCGTTAGCTCCTCAAGAGATACGTGCATGTATCTACGAGGGCGAATTTAGAGATTTATTAAGTGATCTCAACGGGATTTCTTCTTGGAGAAGTGTATACGGGAAGCCAAGTATACGCTTGAAGGATCAAGAGCTTATCCTTCGTTTTCTTGCTCTTTTTTTTAGGGGACAAGAGTATAAGGAAAGGCCCATGAAAGACTTTCTAAATAAATTTATGGGCAGAAATAGGCATTTGACCCGCTACAGTCATGATGATATCGAAAACGCGTTTGTACCGACCATCAATTTTATCTTCAATGTGATAGGGTCTAAAGCGTTTAAGCCACGGCGGGGGATCAATGCGGCTGTTTTCGATTCCGTGATGGTTGCAACCGCTGAAAGGCTTGAGAAAGGCCCTATCTTAGATATAATACAGTTCGAAACCCATTATGGAAAGCTTATCGAGAATGAAGAATTTATAGCAGTTACTGAAAGCGGTACTTCTGCGCCGGAGAGTGTTAGCGCGCGACTCAAGATGGCTCGCCAAGCCTTTTCTGATGTGAAATGAATGCAGACGTCGTTCGGTCAAAACAACGCCTCGATAATCTATTTTCTAAAGTTAGCAGTCTAAACTATGATCCGGAGCTACAATCTCATTGGGCAAGATATCTTTGCGTCTTAGTAAGCGGCCATTTAGAGACGTCAATTAAAGCTATTTATATCGATTACGCAAAGACTAAATCGGGGCCTGCCGTAGCTAACTATGTAGCAAGTAGTCTTCAAAATCTGTATAACCCGAATATGAATAGGTTGTTGAACCTCGCCTCGTCATTTAACCCTACTTGGGGAGAAATACTAAAAAGTCAGACGGAGGGACAACTGGCTGATCAAGTAAACACCGTAGTAAATAACAGAAACGTAATTGCACACGGTGGTGCTCAAGGTCTGTCCTTTGTAAGAATGAAGGAATATTACGAGAGCGTCTTAAAAGTATTAGAGATAATAGACAAATTATGTATCTAACAAATTTTCAGGTTTCTCGACCAAGCAGTGTTTCAATCTGCTTGTTCTTCCTACTTGGACCAGGAATAATCAGCATTTGATTCCACTACTCTCGCCCCCTCGCGTGCTCCCAGGCACTGGTCTGCCAGTCGTCGGTGAGGTCGGGCGACGGGAGCCAGTAGGGTAGAGGCATGAGCAAAAACTGTGCGAGAGAGTTAACATACGGTTTGTACATAAGACGCAGACTCGCCAATTTCTGATAACTCAGATCGGCGATATCTGGGATTACGTTAACTCTGGATAGGATAGCCACTAGTATTTCGGCGTCGCCCGAAGATAGACGCTCAGGCATCGGGTCCGTGGGAGGTATGTTAAACACCTGACTCAGGTCCACCGCTGCATGTCTGGCGATAGCAAAAGTGAGTTTGGCCTGATAAGCCAGACCGCCTTTTGCTTCTGTTGCCATTATCAGCGCGCAAACATCCATCACAAAGGTAAGAGAAGCTAGCCACGACTGGCGTTCGTGCTGCGAGCGGAAGTAGGCTAGGGATGGATAAGAAAGGTGGCTCTCCAGCAGCTCAGCCGACCATCGTTCCCATTCACCCAGGAATCGGTATATCGCCCCTTCACGCTGACCATTGTCTTCCCAGTAACGCCGAAACAGCTCGGCGGCGTTGGGCGGCGAGCCAGCCCGGGAGTCGAGCAATGAGATGCTGACCTCACGGCGGGAGAAGGCCTGATAAAGAACCGGCAGGTAGCCTATTACGAGGGCTAAGAAGCCGAAACCAGTACCAGCCTCTATCACTGTAACTGCTCGTGATGACCATGAAATCGGCGCTACATCGCCGAGGCCGAGTGTAAACAAAGTAGAGGCGCTCAAGTACAGGTCAGACGCGAAGCTTGGTAGACCCTCGGGGTCGCTGATCCCAGAGCCAAGGCCCCAATGAAGCATCGCAAAGCCTGTTATAAGGCTGACCGCCCAGACACTAAGAAGTAAAAGCAGAGATAAGGGTCCAAACAGGCTCAGGTAGGTCTCACGAGCGCTTTCAGAGTGCAGTTGTAAGGCCGTAGCTTTCCACACTTTCCATGTTACACGGTAAAATAGTCTCGCAAAGCGAAGCTGGCGTGTCACCCGTCGTGGCAAGACCACAGACTCGAACACCTCCCAAAGAAGCACAAGGATAATAAGGAGACCGCCGGCCGCTACTACGACTTGGATCACCTGGACCTCTCTAGCTACGAATCAGGTCATTGTCCCATCTGAGATATATCGCGAATACTACCATGTCCAAACTCGTAAGGCGAATAAAGCAGAAAACCTACGCTACTATATTGACAACCAATCAGGCTAACTGTAGTGTTATCGAGGGATACGCTTTGGGTGGACTACCCATGTATACCCGGGCAAAAAAATTTAAGGAGGGGGAAATGAAGCGGTTAGCACTCTTCGTAAGTGGTCTGGCACTCCTAGGATTAGGAACTCTGTTTACGGCAACACCTGTTGCTGCTGAAGACCCTATCACACTCAGTGTAAAAGCAGAGCAGCGGGTAGAGCAACTACCCCATGGACCTCTCTGCTGGAACGTATTCTCAGTTAACTTGCCACCAGGCTCGAGAGTTCCTCCTACGGGCTACGTAGCTGAGCCTATGTCTCTCGGCTATCAGACTGGAGGAGTCCACCGACTGGACTACGCTGGAGGGCCCTCCCTGACCACCAATGTCGGAGACGCCCTATTTGTTGGTCAAGATAACTGGCACGCTCACTCAAGTATTGGGACAACACCTCTAACAGTTACAATATTCTCGCTGACATGCCAGCAGATTCCCTCAGGTATACCTGGCATTACCCAGATTGGTAATACAGGTACGCTATCTGGGACCAATGCTGGACCTGACATGCCGCATATGGCCATGCCGCATACGGTTCGGCTAATACTGGGAACGGGCAACCCTGGCTCTCAGTATCCTACACATACCCATGCAGGGCCAGAGTCGGTCTACGTATGGGAGGGCGAGCTGGCGGTAACCACGTCTGCGGGTGTTATCCGGCTAAAGGCCGGCGAGGTCGGCGTGATACCCCCTGGAACAGCCCATCAACCTACTATCGTGGGTAATGCTCCTGCCAAGTTCCTGGTCGCGGCGCTGACGCCACAGGGCGAGCCTCATCTCCGCGTCCTGTCAGACGTGGCCTTCCCTACACCAGCAGCCTCTCCAGCGGCGTTGCCTCGCGCCGGCGATAGTTTCGACTGGGTGGGCACAAGCGCGATGCTAGCGGGACTGCTCTTACTGGTTACAGGCTTCTCTCTGCATCGGAAAAAGGCATAGCACACGACCATCAAAGGTAGACCTATGTGGGCTTGGCGGTATACACCGCCAAGCCTCTTTAGTTACAGGCCACCGATTATAGAAAAGCCCCTGGCATGACCAGGGGCTTTAGAACTCTATCAGGGGACTTAGCGGCCCTTCCAGACCGGCTTGCGCTTCTCGGCGAAGGCCTTGGGGCCTTCCTGCCGGTCCTCGGAATTAGCTGTCTTCTCCCTTAGGTCGGCCCCTAGTTTTGTAGCGATATCAGGGGACAGGTAGCGACCATGGGTGATTAGATACTTCAAGGTCCGAACTGCCAAAGGCGCGCACATCTTTATCTCTTCGGCTATTTGCTCCGCCTTAGCAAACATAGCATCGCGGTCCGGCACCAGAAACTGGACGAACCCCAGTTGATAAGCCCGCTCTGCCGATACGGTGTTAACGCCGCTGAGCAATATATATAGGGCCTCTCCTATAGGAAAATATCTATCCGGCGTGTCCACTCCGTAAGGAGTCAAGCTGCGCAGCGCCTCGGGCATCCCGAAGCGGGACTTCTCGGTTGCTACACGGATGTCGCAGCGGGCCGACAACTGCATTCCGCCTGCCAGGGCCCAGCCGTCGATAGCAGCTATCACTGGCTTGCGGCATTCCGAGACCTGTGGACCACCTACGTATCCCCGCTGAGGAGCTTCGCCTCGTGCGTCTGCCTCAGCAGTCTCCTTGAGGTCGTTGCCGGCACAGAAGGCCCTGCCGCCTTCGCCATACATGACAGCCACATAAACATCATCGTCTCTGTCGGCCTCTATAATAGATTCGCCGATGGCCTGCCTGATGTAATAGTTCAGGGCGTTCATATTTTGAGGCCGGTTCAACCCGATCCACGCGACATGATCCCTGACCTCGTATTTAACCGTTTCGTTCGACGGTGAGAATGCCATGTTCCTCCTCCTAGAAAATTTCCTTTACGCAGTATATCACCTAAGAGCGCCTTTCAGAAGGGGTATAATCCTTGGCAAATAGGAGAGGCCCCATTTCTGGGGCCCCACTCCCTTGAAAATGTCACTCTGAGCTTGTCCTGATGCCTCTCGAAGGGCGACAGCGAAGAACATTGACCATGTCCGACCGGTTCTTCGGTTGCTCTTGCCCAAGAATGGCAAATATTCTCATCCTTTGGGATGCTGGCGCGAGCCCGCAGGTGCGGTTGCTTCTGCTATCGCTTTAGCGTCCCTTCCAGACCGGCTTGCGCTTCTCGGCAAAAGCCTTGGGGCCTTCCTGCCGGTCCTCGGAATTAGCTGTCTTCTCCCTTAGGTCTGCCCCTAGTTTCGTAGCGATATCAGGGGACAGATAGCGACCATGGGTGATTAGATACTTCAAGGTCCGAACTGCCAAAGGCGCGCACATCTTTATCTCTTCGGCTACTTGCTCCGCCTTAGCAAACATAGCATCGCGGTCTGGCACCAGAAACTGGACGAACCCCAGTTGATAAGCTCGCTCTGCCGTTACGGTGTTGACTCCACTCAGCAGTATGTAGAGGGCTTCTCCTAATGGGAAATATCTATCCGGCGTGTCCACTCCGTAAGGAGTCAGGCTGCGCAGCGCCTCAGGCATCCCGAAGCGGGACTTCTCGGTAGCTATACGGATGTCACAGCGGGCTGACAATTGCATTCCGCCTGCCAGGGCCCAGCCGTCGATAGCAGCGATAACAGGCTTGGGACAGGCCGAGACCTCTGGGCCGCCTGTGTAGCCGCGGCGGGCTCCCTCTCCGCGTGAGTCGGCCTCAGCCATCTCCTTGAGGTCGTTGCCGGCACACCAGGCCCTGCCGCCTTCGCCGTACATTAGGACCACCCAAACGTCATCGTCCCTTTCAGCCTCTATCATCGACTCGCCGATGGCCTGCCTGATGTAATAGTTCAGGGCGTTCATGTTTTGAGGGCGGTTGAGTGCTACCCAGGCGACGTGGTCCTTCACCTCGTATTTGACTGCATCGTTAGACGGTGAGAATGCCATGTTCCTCCTCCTCCTGCAAAATTTTATGTTCGCAGTATACCACTACATAGGACATTTAAAAAGGGGTATTCATACAAGACGAGACTAACAACAAAAGGGCCTGCTATCCTTTGACAGTAGGCTCTTTTATAGATTGATTTACATTAAATTCGTTTCTAACGTCGTGCTTTAGGACTATATAGCGAGAGACTTACCCCCCACCCGCTGCCGCGGAGATGAAGGGAAGTCGCTCGAAGCGGCCGCCTAGTATCTCGTCGGACGGTGCGCCCAGCCAGTTGTCCAGTATGGAGGCGTAAACAGAGCGGAAATCTGTGGTGTACTTCAGGTTGCCATCATCAAGGCTCGTGAGGCTTGGCTGCTCGCCGTAGAGACCACCGGTTATACCTCCGCCTATCAAGAACATAGGCCCGGCAGTACCGTGGTCGGTGCCTCCGCTGTAGTTTTCCCTTACTCTGCGGCCAAACTCAGACCAGGTCATGATCAGTACGTCCTGGGCCTTTCCGTGAGCCTCCAGGTCATGATAGAAGGCGTTCAGCCCCTCAGCAAGCTGTGTCAACAACCGAGGCTGAGTGTATTTCTGTCCTGAGTGCGTATCGAACCCACCCATGCCGATGTGGCATACGCGCACGCCGAGGTCCTGAGAAATGACCTGGGACAGCAGCTTTAGGCCGTTGCCCAAAGGAGTTTGAGGATAGTCCACCGCCGGCTTGTAGTCCTTAGCGGACTGTTGAATCGCATTAGAGCTATTGTTGGCTGACTCCGCGGTATTGTCGAGCAGGGCGGCATAAGGGGCATGGGAAGGGTACTCGGAATATATCTTCAGGAGAGCATCCACCCTGCCCTGAAAGTCTTTAGGATAGCGTGGGTCGCCTTGTACCTTATAGCTGTCGAGGCTATCCACACTGGGTATCGGAAGGTTGGGGGTCCGCAGGGCGAGGGGCGAAGTCTGGCCAATGGCTACGCCCTCAAGCAGGTGGCCCTCTTCGTCAATTACGCGGTCGTAGTACCGGCCCAGCCACCCCTCCATCGCTCTGGTATCCATGCTGGCGGTCTGCCATATCTCCATAGAGCGGAAGTGGGAAAGCACCGGGTTTGGATATCCGACGCCCTGCACTGCCGCTACGACTCCTGAGTCCCATAGCTCCTTTAGCTTAGCCAGACCCGGATGCATGCCAAACTGGCCATTCAGCGGCAGCACTTCACTATCGGGGACCTTTATGCCAGGACGGGCGTCGTGGTAACTATTCATGCCGAAGGGCACGATGGTGTTTAAGCCATCGTTGCCTCCCGCCATCTGGATCACTACCAGAGTACGTTTTGAGAGGCTCTTTGGTGTGATTCCGTTCTGGCCCGCAGCGTGAACGGCTTTGGTGAATATTTGAGGCATGGCAAGGCCCACCGATACCACAACCACACCGCGCTGGAGAAATTCCCGTCTGGTTAACATATTGCCCTCATCAGTTAAGTTGGTACTCCGGCGACGCCAGGAGCAGATAGACCAGCGTCCGGCCCTTTTTATCCAGAGACCGACTGTCCATGCTGAAAGTGTCTCCACTATACAGATAATGGTCAAGGGCTGATTTTTCCCCGGGGGAGATGTCCCCATCTACCAGATGGTCTGTATAGTGTCCGCGCACTGCTCCTGGGTCCTTATAGTCATAGTTAGAGGCCACAAGGTTAAGGTCTAGCGGGGATGTCCCGTTGTTTTTCCGGCTGGAGGAAAGCCTGTTAGCGAAGTTCAGCCTCGCAAGCCAGGTGCTGCTGTTGATCCAGGCTGGACCACCAGGCCAGCCGGCCACGTTGGGAGGATCGAAGAGGGACTGCCCCATACGCCTCATTTGCCAGGGCAAGCCATCGGCGTTGGAGTCAAGCTCCAGGGCCTTAATACTACCCACAACATATTCGGTTGGACTTTTTACAAGAGCCCTGTAGGCCCTCGGTGAGTAAAATTCCTCGGAGGTTAAAATCTGCTCGACTACTGCTTTGATGCTGTAGCCGCTGCTGAAGAAGGTATCGGCCAGGCTCTTTATCGTTTCAGGAGACGGGTTGCGATAGGCAAAGAAGGAGAAGAGTTTTTTGGCTATGAACTCGCCGGTAACCCGCTGTTCCATAAGGATGTCCACTATGTCGTCCCCGTTGAATACCCCGGAGCGGCCCAGAAACTGCTTGACTCCGGCGTCGTGCGCCTTGGGATTATAGACCACTTGCTTCGTATCTTTGTCTACGGTCCAGCCGGTAAAGGCTCTGGCCGATTCTCTAACGTCACGCTCGGTATACTTGCCTTCGCCGGTGGTGAAAAGCTCCATAAGCTCACGGGCATAGTTTTCATTGGGCTTACCCTTGCGACTGTTGCGCCCGTCGAGCCAGATTAGCATCGCGGCGTCCTTGGATATGCCCTTTGTGATATCCCCAAAGTTGCCCAGAGCGTTGGCCCGAAAGAAATTGTTCTGGTCGAGCAAAAGGCTCGTCTCGACAACTCTGCTGCGGCCGCTGGTCAGAAGCCCGTGCCAGAACAGCACCATTTTCTCCTGCAGGGGGCGTTGGGTGTAGAGCATCCTCACCAGCCACCAGCGTTGGATAGACTCCAGCTTGGTCATGTCCAGGCCCTCCGCTAGAGCGGCAAGCTTCGCTTCTACTTCATCGTTTGCCACGGACTCATAGTTGATAAGCTCCCAAATAGCGCTCTCTAAGCCCATGGCCCGGTAGCGGGCTATTTCTGTGGGGGTGGCGCCAAATCCAGCGCGCCGCAGCAGGTGAGCTATAGAATCGGGCATATCTGGCTCAGACTCAGCCTTTGGACTGAAGACCGACGGAGTAAATGGCAAGCCGGCAGCAAAAGACAACGCTGAGATGGCGCCCAGTTTAAGCATTCTCCTTCGGGAGAGCGTAGGCGTTAGCTTCGTATTAGGCACTATGGACCCCCAACGCGGACGATCAAGACTCAACTAATATTCCTTTATACAAGCATAACGTCAAGAAAGTTTCAGTGACGCCGATCACAGGGCTAATATCGCCATAAATACGCGTTAGATTTATACTGTAATTGTCGCAAATCTCTTGATGCCTTGATCTAATAACCACAATGAGTCGATCCTGCAAGAGAATGCATACGTCAACTAGAGGAATACAATGACAACCGCTGATGTTCTCTCGATGATGGTGCAACGGCTGGTGGAGCGCTTCCAGCCCATACGCATAATCCTGTTTGGCTCGCGCGCTCGTGGAGATGTCCGCTGGGACAGCGATTACGACCTACTGGTGGTCATGCCGGATGGCGTCGATTACAAGCAGACAACTATAGAGATGCTGCGCGCTCTCGCTGACGTGCCAGCGCCAAAGGACGTGCTAATCACCACGCCTGGCGAGATCGTTCAAAGTGGTAGTCTGGTGGGGACAGTACTGAAGCCAGCGCTCGAGGAGGGCAAAACAGTCTATGAGCGAGGATGACCTACGTAAGCGACGCGCCTTGCTTTGGCTTCAATACGCCTTGGAGGATTTAACTACTGCTCAAGCCCTCGTCAGTGTGACCAATGCTCCCGCGCGTAACACATGCCTTCATGCCCAACAGTCCGCAGAGAAGGCGCTCAAGGCGGTCCTTATTTTTCTTGATTTAAGTGTCCCTCGCACCCATGACCTAGGCTACGTAGCAAGTCTTTTCCCTGAGGACTGGAAAATGTAAGCGCGAGTTCGTCGACCTGGCAGAGCTAGCAAGATGGGCTACGTGGCCGCGCTATCCAAGTGACCAGCCGGAGGCCGACGCTAACGATGCTGAGAGGGCTATCGCTCAAGCTAGCGCGGTTCTCAAGCTGGTCTTGGATGATTTTAGGAGGCGTGGGCTAGAGCTACCACTATAACCGCCTACTTTATTTCTCGTTCAGTCCTCAATTGTAGTGCAGTCGCAAGCCCGGTCGCTCCCACTCAACGGTGACCACCCTGCCCAGCTCTGACTCTGTGATATAGAGCGTCCGGTAGTCGGGGCCGCCAAAGCAGCAGTTGGTGAGTCCGTGGTCCTCTACCTCTATGCGGCCGATAGCTTTACCATCGGGGGAGTGTACCGAGACAAAGCCGCCTTGCTGGGCGCATATCAGGAGGTTGCCGGCCTCATCCACACACATGCCGTCCGGGATGCGCGCATCCGGTACTGTGGTCAGGTAGCCCATTATCTGTCCATTAGGGCCTCGCGGCCTGGCAAAGCGTCCACCGGCGTCCACCTGGGCCAGCACCCCGGGGCTCTCTATCGGGATGCCCCAGACGCGAGCGGTTATCGACTCTAAAACGATTAGCGTTGAGCCATCCGGACTAAGAGCGACGCCATTAGGCAGATAGAAGTAGTATTGCATCCGCTTTACCATGCTGCCGTCGGCGAGGGCGTAATAGAGGTGTCCAAACTTAAGGCCATCTCGACTGACCGGGCCGGGGTCCGTGAAGTAGAAGCCGCCATGGGCGTCAAACACCAGATCGTTAGGACCCTGGAAAGGCGACCCATCGCAGTCCTTGTACAGCACTTCTATTACCCCATTAGGACCTATGGTCTGGATATAACCCGGCTCGCTGCCGCCGTTGTTACATACGTAGAGCTTGCCATTGGGTCCAAGAGCTGCTCCATTGGGAGACCCACCTGTATTAGCAAAGACTCGCTTGGCGCCATCCGCTGCGATGGCGGTAATACCGCCGCCGCCAATCTCTGTTACATACACAGTACCATCCGGCGCCCATACCGGGCCTTCGGGAAACTTTAGACCGTCAGTGAGAACTTTTGGTGGCATGTCTAACTCCTTTCTTGTTAGCGACTATCTCTCTAGTTACTCACACAAAAAGGTGTGATTTCAAACCATCCCAATAAGATGCTATAAAAGTAATTCCTATCTTAGGCTATGTCAATGTGGGATGCAGGATATTAGCTTACCAATCGCGCTGGGGATTGCGACCGCACCCCAAAGGATGAAAATAACGCCTGGCGATGGAACCAGCCAAGGTAGAGACGCAATATATTGCGTCTCTACAGACCTAGCAGTTGTCCTTGGGCTTTCTCCGCCATCGCCTCTGCTATCAGGAAGTCTAATTTAACTCTTTGCTCGTCTGCCTCAATTTGTTGATCCCAATGCTCCCAATCTCGTTCAATAAACCAATCTCGTAAATGCGCATACTCTTCTGGAGCGAGTGATGCAATGGCCGATTTTATTTCTTCTACGCTTGACACGATAATGACCTCCTTAATGTGATGTTGGGAACTAACACCAGACATGAGCACGCCCAAAAGTAGATACATTCTTCTCTCAAACCAGCCCGCCGACCCTCGTACCAGCCGTACGCCTCTGCGATGTCTTGCTCGGCCTCCGGCACAATAATCAACTCAGCGGTCATAGCGACTGCGGACCCTTTGTTTGACTTCTTCCCATGTGAGTCGGGAGGCCGGGTTGTTCGTCAGGTTAGCCTTTCTTCGGGCCAACTCTTCTTTTTGCCAGTCATGAACTGGTACAGCCTCGGGGGTGGCCGCAAGGTCATCCCACAAGTCTTGCACAAGCTGGAGTTTTTCTGCCGGGCTTAGATCAAAGATCGAGGGACTGGTTGGATTCATCTGAAATCCTCCTCCAAATATGTTCAAGCATGATCGATCATCCTGCTTTGATTCGGGGAAAGCAGGGTAAGGACAATTTATCTATCAAACTCTAGTCTGTGGGTCTTTGACCTCCTGTCCAAACTCTTTCATCAACTTTTGGATTTTGGGATCGATAACTACACGGCAATAGGGATAGTCGGAGTTGTCGTTATAAAAATTCTGGTGATAACCTTCTGCTTCATACAACTTAGTAAAGGGAGCGATCTCAGTAACTATGCGCCTGGGATAGATGCCCGATTTATCAGCCTCTTCCTTAGATGATTCCGCAATACGCTTCTGGTCTTCGTTGTGATAAAAAATGGCTGAACGGTATTGCGTGCCGCTATCAGCGCCTTGCTTGTTAAGAGTTGTCGGATCGTGGAGATGCCAGAATACTTCTAAGAGCTTTTCATAAGAGATAACCTCAGGATCGAACGTAACTTGGACCGCTTCCGCATGGCCTGTCGCGCCCGTTGTGACCTGATTGTAAGAGGGATTTTCCACAGTGCCGCCGGTGTAGCCGGACATGACCTTTATCACGCCCTTAAGTCGCTGAAAGACCGCCTCTGTGCACCAGAAACACCCTCCCGCAAGAGTCGCTACTTCATTTTCACTCATGTTCTGCATCCTTTCAGCTTTGAATACGCTAGTATATTCTATCACTTTAAAGAGTTATGTAGCCTTTTGGAGAACTATAAGTGGCTTATTTAGCGGGGACATACCTTACACTCCTCCAAGCTATTTAAGGCTATTTGACTCTATATATGACTATGGTAGAATAATAGATACTAATGGTAGAAAGGTATACCAAACATGGGTATGAACATTAAGAACGAGGAGGCACATCGACTAGCCCAAGAACTCGCTACCCTGACTGGAGAAAGCATGACAGCAGCCGTGACGGAAGCCCTTCGTGAGCGCCTTGAACGTCTGCGCCACGAGCCCACTAGCCTCACGGAGCGCCTGCTAGCCATTGGCAAGGACTGCGCCTCCCACCTCAAGGAGCCATTTCGGTCCATAGATCATGGCGACCTGCTATATGATGAGCAGGGACTACCACGATGATCGTCGACGCTTCGGGACTTATCGCTATCCTTCGGAACGAACCGGATGCGGTGTTATACGCACAAGCGATAGAGAGCGCGACTACGCGCCGTATATCGGCAGCCAATTTCTTAGAGGCTGCGATCGTTATCGACGGAAGCCGTGACCCTATCGCCAGCCGCCGCTTCGATGAGCTTTGTAAAGCGGCCCAGCTCGTCATTGAGCCGGTCACGGAATCTCAAGCACGAATAGCCCGGGAAGCTTTCCGCGACTTTGGCAGGGGCAGCGGACATCCAGCAAAGCTGAACTTCGGCGATTGTTTTGCATACGCTCTCGCCAAAGACATGGGTGAACCGCTGCTGTTCAAGGGCGACGACTTCGCTCACACCGACATCACGCCAGCCCTCTCGTGAAGCAGGGGATCTGGCTCTAACTGCAACTATTGCCCTAACCTGACAAGCCGCCTTTTCTGATCCCACAGCCATTGCTATCTGTTGTCCGTGTATCCACTATCTCAAGGCCATTTAGAAGATGAGACAATCTCTCTGATGATTACGATATACTAATTACTAATGACAACGCTGGATATTCCCCATCTTCGACTATACAATCAACAGATTGCCGGCACAAAATGCCATACACCAGGTGAGGTGGTAGCATGGCTGGGCGCTGTGCAGGCTCAGGACTATCTTGGCTCGCTTTGGGCTATTGGACTACGTACCCCAAACGCGAACGAAGATGATATTGAGCAGGCCATTGTTGATAGGACAATTGTGCGCACCTGGCCGATGCGCGGCACACTGCATTTTGTCGCGGCAGCAGACGTCCGTTGGCTCCTTAATCTTCTGACGCCGCGGACCGTGGCAGGCAGCGCGGGACGCTTCCGGCAACTTGAGTTAGACGATATTGTATTTGAGCGCAGCAAAGAATTGTTTATCGGTGCGCTGCAAGGTGGTAAACAGTTGTCACGAGGCGCAATGTACGAGTTGCTGGAATCGGCCAATATTTCTACGTCCGGCCAACGTGGCATCCATATACTGTGGCGACTGGCGCAAGAGGGGATCATATGCTTTGGCGCGCGCGCAGGCAAACAACAGACCTTTGTGCTGCTAAACGAATGGGCGCCTGAGGCCAAACCTATGGAGCGCGCTGAAGCTTTGGCTGAGCTCACAAAGCGTTACTTCACAAGCCATGGGCCAGCAACCATCCAAGATTTTGTTTGGTGGTCAGGGCTGCCAACAGCAGATGCGAGATCAGGCCTTGAGATGGTTAAGACTCAACTTGCACACGAGATCCTTAATGACCATACCTATTGGCTAGCTCAGAATACGCCGGTAGCAAAAGATATATCGCCGACCGCCTATCTGCTACCGGCCTTTGACGAGTACCTGGTTGGCTATAAAGACCGCGGTGCCGTACTCGATCCCTTATATAGGAAACAAGCAAATGCCGGAGGCGGTATGTTAAACCCAACGATCCTAATAGATGGTCAAATTGTAGGCGCCTGGAAGCGCAAGCTCAAGAAAGACACCGTTGTCATCAAGACAAGCCTCTTTACTACGCTTAGCGAAGCTGAAACCAGTATCTTGGCTACGGTGGCAAACCGCTATGGCACGTTTCTCAATATGTCGGCTGTATTAGCCTAACAGGGATACAAATCTATTTTTTACTTGCTGCCTCTCATCCTGGGGTCCAGCACGTCCCGCAGCCCGTCGCCGAACATGTTGATGCCAAACACCGACAGACTCAGGGCCATACCGGGAGCGATGGCCAGCCAGGGAGCGTCGAGCATGAAGCGCCTGGCCTCGTCGCTGAGCATGGACCCCCAGGTGGGATGCGGTGGCGGGACTCCCCAGCCCAGGAAGCTCAGAGTGGATTCAGCAAGAATGGCCGCGCCCAACGTTAAACTGGCAAGTATGATTATGGGGGCAGTTATGTTGGGCAAGACGTAGTTAGTTATAATCCGCAGGTGGGTGCATCCGATAGCGCGTGCTGCGTCCATATACTGGTTCTCTTTAATGCTAAACACGGCGCTGCGGGCCACCCGGGACTCTGATATGGAGCTGCGTAGAGCCAGGGCCAGAATTACATTTATCATCCCAGGCCCGATAATGGATATGATGGTCAGCAGCAGTATCAGCGAGGGTATAGATTGCACCGCGTCAACCAGCCGCTGGAAGACGACGTCAAACTTCCCTCCAAAATATGCGGAGGTGACCCCTGCTGTGGTGCCCAGGGTGACAGAGATGATCACTACTCCCATACCCACGTAAAGGGAGGTGCGCGCCCCAAAAAGTATCCTGGTCAAGACGTCGCGGCCCAGTTGGTCAGTGCCCATGATGTGCTGAGCTGAGGGCGGATTCAGGCGCTGGTCCAAGCTCTGCGTTACCGGGTCGTAAGGGGTTATCACGTCGGCGAAGACTGCCGAGAGTATCATAAGCAGTAGAACAGCGCCACCGAAGGTGCCCAGATACTTCTTGGTCACCAGGGTGTGAAACGGCTCCATCCATAAAGGCAGACGTCGCCTTCTTTTGAACCCTTCCTCTAGAGTTATCGATACTGGTTTGTTATCCGCCGTAGCCATTTGTTACTCCTCCTATCAGTAGGACTGAGATGGCCTGCATAGGCCATTGCCTCTTCCCTAGCTATATCGTACCCTGGGGTCCAGCCGCGCATAGCTGAGGTCGACCAGCAGGTTGACCAGGATCACCCAGGTAACCACTATCACGTTTATTCCCTGGATGATGGGGTAGTCTCTCCAGGTCAGGGCCTGGATGAAGAGCTGGCCCATGCCGGGGATAGCGAAGATGTTCTCAATGACCACTGAGCCGCCGATGAGACCGACGATCTCCAGACCTGCGATGGTAACCACAGGGATCAAGGCGTTCTTCAGAGCGTGGCGGTAAATCACCATGCGCTCACTCAAGCCTTTGGCCCACGCGGTCCGGATGTAGTCCTGCCGCATCACCTCCAGCATCATAGTACGCGTAATCCTCATCAGTCTCCCAGACAGCAGCAACCCCAGAATGAAAGCGGGTATCAGGAACTGCTGGATGTTCTTCAAAGGGTCGTCAAAGAAGGGCACATACACAATGGGCGGGATCCACCGAAACCAGATGGCAGGCAGTGTCACTGCCAGGGTGGCCAGCCAGAAACTGGGAAGGGATATGCCCAAAATGGCGAAGCTCCGGGTAATATAGTCCAGCGCGGTATCTTGTCTTATCGCCGAGATCACCCCTATCGGTATCGCCAGGACGATGGCCCAGGTCTGGGCCAGTATAGCCAGCTCAAAGGTAACCGGGAGGCGGGTCAGGATCAGGTCCAGGACCGACTGCCTGTCCCGCAGTGTCAGCCCCAGGTCGCCCCTGAACAGGCCGCCGATAAAGCTCACGTACTGTTCATGGATGGGCCGGTCCAGCCCTAGCTCGGCCTTAAGCTGCGCTACGTCTTTAGACAGCTCGCTTACCAGGCTCTCTTCCAATATGGTAAGCATGATGTCGCCGGGGACCAGCCGCACCATCATGAAGACCAGGCTGGTCGCGATGAAAAAGGTCGGTATAGCCAGTATCAGTCGCCGTACGATGTAACCTTGCATGATAATCTCCTTGCTATGTAGCCTTACTTAGAGCGCCACCACCAGGGGTTGGACAACTCGGCGGAGGTGCCCGGACCATATACCACGCCTCGTAGCTCCGGGTGTAGAGAAACCAAGCCCATATTCTGGTACGCCGGCAGCATAGCCAGGCTGTGGTCCAGGATGTAGTCCTCTGCTTGCCTCATCAGCTTCTTGCGCGGCTCCAGATCAAGGGTCCGCTCCGCCTCGTCCAAAATAGCGTCCAGTTTCGGGTCGCTGAACCGGCCGTAGTTCCTGCCGCCAGTCGTGTGGTAGGCCTGGGCAACGTGGGACACCGCCGTTACATCAAAAATGTGGCAGTAGAACTGGGCTTCATACTCACCCTTGGTGGCCAGCGCCCGGTGGGTCTCGGTATCCACCACCTTGAGGTTGGGCGTTATCCCCAGATGGGTTCGCCAGTTTGCCTCAACCATCTGAGCGGCATCCTTGTAGCCGCTTCCCATGTGCCAGTCAAAGCTGAAGCCGTTCTCGTAGCCGGCCTCTTTCATGAGTCTCTTGGCCTCGGCGATGTTCGTTGGCGTAGGTCCCTGATATAGTGGGTGCTTGGACAACTCGTCCTGAGTACGGGCTTCAGGGAATACAAAGGGTATTGGGCCCGGCCATCTCCAGAGCGGCTTGCCCTCCCAGTCGCCAAAGTTGACCTCTCCGATCTTCTTGTGGTCCATGAGCAGCATCATGGCGCGCCGCACCCGATAATCATCGAAGGGCTTCTTCGTGACGTTCAAAGAGACCCTATTCCAGCAGGAAGGCGGCTCATAGCTTATGATCTGGGCATCCGGCCGGTTGCTAGTGACGAAGTTCCTGGTCTGGGCATTTGTTATGCCAAGGATATCGATCTGGCCGGCCACGAAAGCCGCCTGCTGAGTAGCAGTATCCTTGAGGGAGACAATGCGGATCCTGTCTACATAGGGAAGCTGGTTCCCGTCCTTATCCTTGTTATAGTAGTCCGGATTCCTTTCGTAGATAGACTCCACGTCGCTGGTGAACTTGGTGTGAATGAAAGGACCAGGGCCGATATGCCGCTCAGGGTTGGATACGGTCAGGGAATCAATCCCCCCCTCGAAGGCCTCTCGCAGCCCGTCCGGGTAAACGTAGGTCCCACGGTAGTCTGCCAGAGCGTTAAGGAAAGATACCGAAGGGGACTCCAGAGTTATCTTCACCGTATACTTATCCACGGCCACCGCATCCTTCATCGTGCCGAAGCTCTCACGGCGAGGGAAGCGCACCGGAGATAGCTCGGGGTATTGTTGGCCGGTGGCGCTCTTCAGCACGTAGACCAGGTCCTTAGCCTCCACCTCTCGCCCGCTTACAGGCTTCTTGTTATGGAACTTGATGCCCTGGCGCACCTTAAGTATGATCTCCATGCCGTCCTTGGACACCTGCCACGACTCAAAGACCGCAGGCTCCAGCTCAAAGGTCTTGGCGTTCCTTCGGATCATGGGCTCGCCCACATAGTACCAGGTCGTGTACGGTGTCTGGCCCAGCGCCGGGTCCGCGTTCCAGCGGCTGGCATAGTTCAGGGTGACAGTGCCTCCCCGTTTTGGTGGGCCATCTACTTGAGTACCCTTGTCACCTGTCGGCCCGGCGGGGCTTTGGGCGGGGCTGCATGCGCCAACGAGCAAAGCTGCGATGGCTAAGAAAGTGACCGCCAGGGTCTGCGGTCCCAGTACTTTCCTCATAACTTCTCCTCCTTCTATTTTATCTGCGATTCACTTTTAGCTATTTGTCCCGCCACCACCTGGCGACCATCATCTGCTCACGGGTCCCCGGGCCAAATACCACCCCTTTGAGATCTGGCTGTAGTGCAGTTTGCCCGAGATACTGGCGGGTGGGCAGCATGGCCAGGCTGTGGTCCAGAATGTAGTCCTCCGCCTGGCGCAGAAGCTTCTTGCGCTTTTCGGCATCCAAGGTCCGCTCCGCCTCGTCCAGAATGGCATCCAGCTTCGGGTCGCTGTACCGACCGTAGTTCCTGCCCCCAGTAGTGTGATAGGCCTGGGCAATGTGGGATACCGCAGTCACATCAAAAATGTGGCAATACCGTTGTGCCTCGTACTCGCCCTTGGTGGCCAAAGCCCGGTGCGTTTCTGCGTCGACGGGTTTCAGGGTAGGATTGACACCAGGCAGGTGTTTAGCCCACTGTTGTTGTACGAGCTGAGCCTCGTCGACATTGGCTCTTGACATGAGCCATTCGAAGCTGAAGCCATTCTCATATCCCGCCTCCTTCAGGAGCCTGCGGGCCTCTACCACGTTCTCAGGGGTTGGTCCCTGGTACAACGGGTGCTTGGCCAGCTCCTCCTGAGGACGGGCCTCTGGGAACACAAAGGGGATCGGGCCGGGCCATCTCCACAGCGGCTTACCTTCCCAGTCGCCAAGAGTGACCTCCGCTAGCTGCTTTTTATCCATCACAAGATAGAGGGCACGTCGCACCCGGTAATCATCGAAGGGCTTCCGAGTCGTGTTCAGGGATATCCGGTCCCAGCAAGAGGGCGGCTCATAGGTGACGATCCTAGCGGTACGGTGGTTATTGACCACAAAGTTTCTGTTTTGTGCGTCCGTAGTCGATAGGTAGTCTATCTGCCCAGCCACGAAGGCGGCCTGCTGAGTGGCCGTGTCCTTAAGGTTGACGGCGCGGATCGTGTCGAGGTAGGGCAATTGGCTTCCAGCCTCGTCCTTACTCCAGTAATCAGGATTCCTCTCGAACACCGCCTCGACGTCGCTGACAAACTTGGTGTGGATGAAGGGACCGGAGCCGATGTGCCGTTGAGGATTGGATACCGTTAGAGAGTCGACGCCTCCTTCAAATGCCTCCCGCAGCCCGTCCGGGTACACCCAGGTTGCACGGTAGTCCGCCAGGGCGTGCATGAACGAGACTGATGGGGAGTCCAGGGTAACTTTAACCGTATATTTGTCCAGGGCCACGACATCCTTCATCACCCCAAAGCTCTCACGCCGCGGGAAGCGCACTGGAGAGAGGTCAGGGTACTGCTGGCCGGTTGCGCTCTTGAGTACGTAGACCAGGTCTTTGGCCTCCACCTCACGGCCGTTGACCGGAGGCTTGTTGTGAAACTTTATGCCCTGGCGCACCTTCAAGGTTATCTCCGTGCCCTCTTTGGACACGTTCCACGACTCAAAAATGCCTGGCTCTAGCTCAAAGGTCTTGATATTCCTTCTGAGCATGGGGTCGCCTACCCAGTACCAGGTTTGATACGGGGTCTGGCCCAGGGCGGGGTCGGCGTTCCAACGCCCGCTGTAGTTTATCGTCACGGTACCGCCCCGTTTTGGTGTGCCCTCTGCCCGTTCCGTTGTGCTTTCTTTCTCCCCCGGTGCAGTGGCAGGCGCCTCACTAGGCGAACAAGCAGCGATAACCAAACTGGCTAGTACCGCGATGAGAATTGTCCAATGATCTGCTATATGTCTGGTGCTCATGCTCCCCCCCCTTCCCTAACATGCCTATAAGATCGTTAAGCCTACTTGTCTCGCCACCAGCGAGCCACTGATAGCCGGCTGCTGGTCCCGGGACCGTACACGATCCCCCTTAGGTCTGGCTGTGATGCCTCTTGCCCCAGGTACTGGCGCGTGGGCAACATAGCCAGGCTGTGGTCCAAAATGTAGTCCTCGGCCTGCCTGAGCAGCTTCTTGCGCGGCTCTAGTTCAAGGGTCCGCTCTGCTTCGTCCAGAATGACGTCCAGTTTAGGGTCGCTGTATCTGCCATAGTTTCTGCCTCCAGTAGTGTGATAGGCCTGGGCCAGGTGGGCCACCGCGGTCACATCGAATATGTGGCAGTAAAGCTGAGCTTCGTACTCACCCCTCGCGGCCAAAGCCCGGTGCGTTTCCGCGTCTACAGGCTTGAGAGTGGGGCTGACCCCTGGCAAGTGCTTGGTCCAGTTCTGCTGTATGATCTGGGCCTCATCAATGTACGACTTAGTAAGGTGCCATTCGAAGGTAAAGCCATTCTCATAGCCCGCCTCAGCTAATAGCTTTCTGGCCTCTGCTACATTCTCAGGGGTCGGCCCCTGGTACAGCTTATGCTTCGCCAGCTCATCCTGCGGACGGGACTCGGGGAAGACAAAGGGGATCGGCCCGGGCCATTTCCACAAAGGCTTGCCTTCCCACTCCCCGGTGATTACCTCTCCGATCTGTTTCTTGTCCATCACAAGGTAGAGGGCGCGTCGCACCCGATAATCATCGAAGGGCTTCCGTTGTGTGTTGAGGGATACCCGGAACCAGCAGGAATCGGGCTCGAAGGTGACTATATTTGCTTTAGGGTGATTCTTTACCACGAAGTTTCTGTTCTGAGCCTCCCGGGTAGACAGGAGATCGATCTGGCCGGCCACAAAGGCGGCCTGTTGGGTGGCCACGTCCGGAAGATTGCGGAAGTAGATCTTGTCCAGATACGGCAGTTGGTTGCCATACTGGTCTTTGTCCCAGTATTCCGGATTCCTTTCAACCGTCGCCTCCACGTCGCTAACAAACTTAGTAAGAATGAAGGGGCCGGAGCCGATGTGGCGTTCAGGGCTGGGAACCTGAAGGGAGTCCAGGCCACCAAACGCCTCCCGCAGTCCTTCAGGGTACACCCAGGTGCCCCGATAGTCCGCCAGGGCATGAAGGAAGGAGACCGAAGGCGATTCCAGAGTCACTTTAACAGTATACTTGTCCACCGCTACGGCATCCTTCATCACCCCAAAGCTCTCACGGCGGGGGAAACGCACCGGCGAAAGATCTGGGTACTGCTGACCCGTTGCGCTCTTGAGGACGTACACGAGGTCTCTAGCCTCCACCTCCCGGCCGTTGACCGGGGGTTTGTTGTGGAACTTCATCCCCTTACGCACCTTTAGAGTGACCTCCATGCCATCTCTGGAAACTTCCCATGATTCGAAAACACCCGGCTCCAACTCAAAGGTCTTGGCATTCCTTCGGAGCATGGGGTCCCCGGAATAATACCATGGAAATGATGGGATCTGGCCCATAGCAGGGTCCGCGTGCGAACGGCTCGCACCGGTCGTAGTCAAGGTCCCGCCTCGCTTGGGCCTGCCTTCAGGTTCCTGCTGTTTGCTAGTTTCACCGCTTGGCGTCGTGGTCTGAGACGTCTCAGACGGCGTGCAGGCCGCGAGAAGAATGCTTGTCAGAAGAGCAACAACCCAACCATAAATCTTGAAGTGTACCATCTTCCCCCTCCAACTACTAGGCCGCAGCAAAGCTGTCTGGCCCAGAACCCTACTTGTTCTTCCACCACCTGGCGACCATCATCCGCTCAGTCGATCCTGGGCCAAATACCACCCCTTTTAGATCTGGCTGTAGCGCAGTCTGCCCGAAATACTGACGGGTCGGCAGCATAGACAAGCTGTTGTCCAGTATGTAGTCCTCAGCCTGGCGCAGCAGCTTCTTGCGCGGCTCCAAGTCAAGAGTCCTCTCAGCCTCGTCCAGAATGGCGTCCAGCTTGGGGTCGCTGTACCTGGCGTAGTTCCGGCCTCCTTTCGTGTGGTAAGCCTGGGACAGGTGGGCTACGCCGGTGACGTCGAAGATGTGGCAGTAAAGCTGAGCGTCATACTCCCCTTTGGTGGCCAAAGCCCGGTGCGTTTCCGCGTCTACGGGCTTGAGGTTAGGTTTAACACCGGGCAGGTGTTTGGCCCAGTTCTGCTCTATGATTTGGGCCTCGTCTACGTAGGCCTTCGAAAGGTACCAGTCGAAGGTAAAGCCGTTCTCATATCCCGCTTCCTTCAGGAGCCTCTTTGCCTCTGCTACGTTCTCCGGGGTTGGCCCCTGGTACAGTTTATGCTTCGCCAGCTCCTCCTGCGGACGGGACTCCGGGAATACATATGGAATCGGCCCAGGCCAGCGCCATAATGGTTTTCCTTCCCACTCTCCCGAGATAACCTCACCTATCTGCTTTTTGTCCATCACAAGATAGAGGGCGCGTCGCACGCGGTAATCATCGAAGGGTTTCCGTTGTGTGTTCAGGGATATCCGGAACCAACAGGAGCCTGGCTCGTAGGTCTCAATGACAGCCTTGGGATAGTTCTGGACTACAAAGTTCCGCTGCTGGGCGACGCTTGTCGCCAGGATGTCTAGCTGCCCGGCCACGAAAGCTGCCTGCTGAGTGGCCGCGTCCTTGAGCTCGACTATGTGAACCCGGTCCAGGTAGGGCAACTGAGTTCCGTTGGCATCCTTGTCCCAGTAGTCCGGGTTCCTTTCAAACACCGCTTCGACGTCACTGACAAACTTGGTGAGGATGAAGGGGCCGGAGCCGATGTGACGTTGAGGGTTGGAGACCGTCAGAGAGTCCATCCCCCCTTCGAAGGCCTCGCGTAGTCCGTCCGGATACACCCAGGTGGCCCGGTAGTCCGCTAAAGCATGAAGGAAAGAGACCGACGGCGATTCGAGAGTCACTTTAACCGTATACTTGTCCACCGCTACAGCATCCTTCATAACCCCGAAACTCTCCCGCCTTGGGAACCGCACCGGGGCCAAGTCGGGGTACTGCTGTCCGGTCGCGCTCTTGAGCACGTACACGAGGTCCTTAGCTTCCACTTCTCGCCCGTTTATAGGGGGCTTGTTGTGGAACTTCATGCCCTGGCGCACCTTCAGAGTGACCTCGGTGCCGTCTTTTGACACTTGCCAGGACTCGAAGACCGCGGGCTCCAGCTCAAAGGTCTTGACGTTCCTTCTGAGCATGGGGTCGCCCGCATAGTGCCAGGTCGCGTACGGGGTCTGACCCAGGGCGGCATCTGCGTTGTGGCGGCCTGTGCTGCTTAACTTTAGTGTGCCGCCGCGTTTTGGCGTTCCCTCTGCTTGGATACCCTTATCACCTGCCGGCCCGGCGGGGCTTTCGGCAGGGCTGCATGCCGCAACGAGCAAGGCTAAGATGGCTACGAATGTGACCCCTAAGAGCTGCGGTCCTACTACTTTCCTCATGATTCGTCCTCCCTCTGCTATACTTGCGAGTCAACTAAGCTATTTGTCCTGCCACCACTTGGCGCTCCCTAAGTTGTGGGACGTACCTGGGTACAACCTCAAAAAATACACAAGGCCAGCCTACAGCGGCTGAGCGCTGCAAAACCAGCCTTTTTATGATAGTACATTCCCCTTGCCTCCGCCATCGCCTTTACATCCTGCGCCTCAACTACGCGAACGGCGCCACCAACAATCTTCGCCCCACAACGGGATTGGCTTATCATATCATAAGATCGTAGCCAACAGTCAATACTTATGCTGCTTTACACGAATTTCCTCACAACCATTCATGCTACTTTGTCGTAGCACCATAGAGTATGAACGTGAACCAGCGTAGCCCGTTCCTTGAGGCTCTCGAAACCTGTAGTGAGGTTCTCGAACTAGGATACGGGCGGTGCCCCTTCGAGAAGCCTCAGGACATGCTTCGAGAGCCTCTCGCCGCAGCGACGCCATAGGCGCCCGTCCTTCGGCGGAGTCGCCTTCGGAGACAGGCAACGCCTTTCGTCTGTAATATCATTTTTCAGGACAACCAACCAAGATGGATCCAAAAAACCTGCTTCCAGCAAAATCGGTATACCGCGATCTGCTGTTCCCTCTACCGACAGGTCGAGTATCTTCGATCTACCTACTACCCCTCATTCTTGGGTCCAGCACGTCCCTCAGTCCATCACCAAACATATTAATGCCGAAGACCGCCAGGCTCAGAGACACCCCGGGAGCGATGGCCATCCATGGCGCCTGGATCATATACCTTCTGGCCTCGTCGCTGAGCATTCCACCCCAGGTGGCTGTCGGTGGAGGAACGCCGAACCCCAAAAAGCTAAGGGTGGCCTCCGCCAGTATGGCCTGTCCCAGGGCAAGGCTGGCTATTATGATTATCGGCGCCATGATGTTAGGCATAATATAAAACACTATCACCCGAATATGGGATGCCCCCAAAGCCTTGGCGGCGTCCATGTACTGGCTCTGCTTAATCCCCAGGACCGCACTGCGCACTATCCTGGACTCCCCTATAGACTGGCGAAGGCCTAAAGCAAGGATTATGTTCAGCAGGCCGGGCCCTATCACGGAGACTATGGTCATGAGCAGCACCAGTGAAGGTATGGACTGAACGGCGTCCACAAACCGCTGGTAGGTCATGTCGAACTTGCCTCCCACATAGGCTGAAACGGTGCCAAGAAGGGTAGCAAGCGTGGTCCCCAAAACCACCACGCCGAATCCCACGTAAAGAGAGGTGCGAGCGCCGTACAGGATTCGGCTAAACAGGTCCCTCCCAAAGTGGTCAGTCCCCAGAAGGTGCTCACCGGAGGGTGGCCTAAGCTTAGACGGAATGTCTTGTGCTATGGGGTCGTAGGGGGCTATGACATCCGCCAGTACTGCCATTAAAAGCATCCCCACGATAACAAAGGCCCCGAAAGCCGCCATGTATTTCCTGGTAAAAAGGATATAAAAGGGCTCCAGCCATAATGGCATAGCCCGATGCTTAAGACCCGCTAGGGTCAACTCTGTGGGAGCGCCTTGAACCGTCATAACATCCTCCTACACTCGGTTGGTCTGTTTCTCTAAGAATACTTTATCCTGGGGTCCAGCAAGGAATAGCTTAGATCTACCAGAAGATTCATAAGGATTACCCACGTAGCGATCATCACATTCAGGCCCTGGATCACCGGGAAGTCCCGGAAGGTCAGGGCCTCAATGAACAACCTGCCCATGCCCGGCAAGCTAAAAATACTCTCGATTACCACCGTGCCTCCTATAAGAAAGGCCGCCTCGAGACCCACTATGGTGACCACCGGGATTAGAGCGTTCTTTAAGGCGTGGCGGTACACGATTACACTCTCTCGCAATCCTTTGGCCATAGCCGTCCTTATATAGTCCTGGCGCATAACCTCCAGCATCATGGTCCTGGTCATGCGCATGGTCCTGCCAGCCAGAAGGGTGCCCAGGATAAGGGAAGGAATGATAAACTGCTTCAGGTTAATCCACACGTCCACGTTGATGGGGGTGTAGACTAGTGGCGGGATCCACCTGAACCAGAGGGCTGGTAGTACCACCGCAAGGGTGCCCAGCCAGAAGCTGGGAAGGGATATGCCGGCGATGGCTACCCCCCTGAAGAGATAGTCCAAAGGTGTGTCCTGCCGCACCGCGGAGATGACCCCAATAGGGATCGCAATGGCCAGAGACCAGGCCATTGCCAGCAGCGCGAGCTCCAGGGTGACGGGAAGGCGGGAGATGATCTTATCCATCACCGGCTTTTTATCTCGTAGGGACTTCCCCAGGTCCCCCCTGGCAACCCCGGCAATGAAGGTCAGGTACTGCATGTGTATAGGCTTGTCAAGGCCGAACTCCGCCTTCACCTTCTCAATATCGGCAAGAGGCGTATTGACCAGGTTCTCTTCCAGCACTGCGTAGAGAACGTCTCCGGGCATGAGCCGGAGCATGCCGAATACCAGGCTGCTGGCTATCAGGAAGGTCGGTATGGCCAGCAGCAGTCGTCTTGCGATGTAACGTTGCATAAGTGTACTCCTTTTTTACAGCTTTTAAGCGGTGGAGAATCAGTCATATTCAGACCGGTTCCTGTACAACAGAACAGCCCCGAAGCGCATGCCCGTCACCGAGGGCTCTAACCAGTTGCTCCGGGCTTTAGGTGAACCTCGCGGGTCGGCAGGGCCTGCCCGCGAGGTTATATCACTAGCGCTTTGGCGGTGGATCAAACCACCAGTCCTTGGAGTTGATCATAATGGTGTTACCGCCCCCCAGATGTACCCCCTTCAGCCATGGTTGAAGGGCCATCATGGACACAAGTTGGACAGTAGGAAGCTTACCTACGGTCTCAAGCGCTTTATACTGGGCCTGGCGCATGATCTCCTTCCGCTTGTTCAGGTCCAGCTCCGCATCTGCCCTCTCCAGGAGGGCGTCCATAACCGGGTCCTTGTAGCTCCCGTAGTTCCTGGCGCCCTTACTATGGTAGGCCTGCTGCATCTGGATTACTCCGGTGGAGGCCAAGACGTGGCAGTAGTGCTGCACGTCAAAGTCTCCGTCAACTGCCCTCTTGAAGTTTACGGCAGCATCCAGCGGAGTTAACTTGATCTTAAGCCCCGGCAGGTTCCGCTCTATGTCTTCCTTGATGATTATCGGGGCATCCTGAATGATGGCGTGTTTGGAGTACATTATCTCGAAGGTAAAGCCATTCTCGTACCCGGCCTCTTTGAGTAACCGTCGGGCTTCCGCTACATTCTCTGGAGTAGGGCCCCTATATATGGGGTGCTGGGCCAGCTCCTCTTGGGAGAGGGCCTCGGGGTGGGGGTAGGTAACGGGAGCAGGATACCTCCACATTGGCTGCCCCTCCCAGGTTCCTGCCATGGCCTCGCCCAGTTTTTTGTGGTCTACTACCAGAGCGATGGCCTTTCGGACCCTGTAGTCATCGAAGGGTTTACGGGCGTTGTTGAAATCCATCCGGTACCAGCAACTGCTCTCGTAGTTTCTTATCACCGCGTCCTTGGAGGAGCGTAATACGAAATCTCGGTCGTCGGCCGTGCTTATCGACTTGTAGTCCAGTTGGCCGGCGGCAAAGGCGGCCATCTCGGTGCTGCTGTCCGGCACCCACACGCCTCGAACGGCGTCAAAATAGGGCTTGCCTTCCTCCCAGTAGTCCGGGTTCCGCTCAAACACTGTCTCTATAAGGTTCTCGATCTTCTTAGGAATATACGGCCCTGATCCCACGGCCCGCTCCACAAGGGTACTGGCGTCGTACAATGCCTCAACCCCTCCGAAGTGTTCCCTCAACCCCTCGGGGACCACATAGGTGCTGCGGTAGTGGGCCATGCCGTGGAAGAACGAGGATGAGGGTCTGGAAAGAGTGACCTTCACCGTGTACTTGTCCACCACCTCGGCGTCCACCATGGCGTCGATGTCCGACTTGGTGGGAAATCGCACCTCAGGTAACTGAGGGTAAAGCTGACCAGTAACACCCTTTAGGGTGTAGACCACATCCCTGGCCTCCACCTCCCTACCGTTAGCAGGCGGCTTGTTATGGAACTTGACTCCCTTTCGCACGTGGAGGATGACCTCCTTGCTGTCTTTCGAGACGTCCCAGGACTCAATGACAGCGGCTTTCAGCTCCCAGGTCTCGATGTCCCGGTATATCATAGGGGCTCCTACCATGTACCAGAGGGACCAGGGAGTTTGCCCTATGGCAGGGTCCATAGTGTGCCAGGAGTTACCGCCGTTGGAGATACGCAATATCCCGCCGCGCTTAGGGGTCCCCACTTCTGAAGGTCCCGCCCCTTTATCGGCGGCCGGGGATTTTTCCGAGGGCGCGCAGGCACCCAAAAACATACTGCCGGCAATCAGAAGCGCCGCCAAGAGAACCAACCTGGCTTGAGTTAACATCTACTCCCCCTTTCCCCTACTACTCTGCCCATTTCTCTTCGTCAGACCCAGGTAAGCCACGAGTTGGGTCCAACCAGTTTAATCTTGATGCCTATCAATGTGACGCTGCGCAAGGCGCTTCTCCCTTACCGTTTTGGCGCAGAGGTAAACCAGGCGTCTTCGAGCCAGACTCTCTCAATAGTCGCTGCCCCAAAGCGCAGGCCCTTCACCCAGGGCTGAAGGACCACCTGGGCCTCGTTGTGGAAGGTGGGGACATAAGGCATGTCTTCCAGCGCCAGCAGTTGGGCCTCCCTCAGAAGCCCCGCCCTCTTGCCATCGTCGATCTCCCGGCCTGCCTGGTCCAGAAGCTGGTCCATCTTGGCGCTGCTATAGCCGGTGAAATTCCTACCACCCTTGGAGTCGTAGGGCGTCCTCATCTGGGCCACGGAGCTCGCCTCATGGATGTAACAGTAGTACTGGGCCTGGTACTTACCTTCGGCGCTGCGCTGGTGGTTTATTGCGTTGTCCACCGGGTCTAGCCTAATCTTCATCCCGGGCAGCCCCCTCTCGATCTGGGCTTTGGCCACAGGAGCGTAGGTAGTTACCGAAAGCTTGGAGCCAAAGAGCTCAAACTCAAAGCCGTTGGTATAGCCGGCCTCTGCCATGAGCCTCCTGGCCTCGGCCAGGGTCTTCTCGCTTTTCGGATGTTCGTAGAAGGGCAGTTTGGCCAACTCCTCCTGAGGTATAGCCTCTGGGAACACCCAAGGCAGCGGACCAGGATACTTCCAAAGAGGCTTGCCCTGCCAGTCGCCCCGGGCCTGCTGGCCCGCCTCTGCCGGGTCCAGGACCATGGCGATGGCCTTCCGAACCCTTACGTCGTCGAAGGGCTTCACCCGGGTGTTGAAAGCGATCCGGTACCAGCAGCTTGATGGCGTGTAGTTTACTACTACTGCTTCCTTCTTGCCGCCGAGAATGAAGTCTCTATCCTCGTTACCCTGGGGTGCCACGTAGTCCAACTGCCCCGCGATAAAGGCCGCGTTCTCCGTTGACTTGTCTGCGATGAAGATCTCCTTGATCCCATCGAGGTACGGCTTTCCTGCCTGCCAGTAGTCTGGGTTGCGCTCATATACCGCCTGGGTCAACTGGGTGAACTCCGTCAGACGGAAGGGCCCTGCGGAGAAGTACCTGGCGGGGTCCGGTTCCGCCAGAGACTGGATATCCCCAAAGCCCTCCCTGAGGCCGTCCGGCAGAATGTGGCCGCTGCGGTACTCCGCAAGGCCGGAAAGGAAGGTTGAAGAGGGGTCCGAGAGGGTGATCTTTACCGTGTACTTGTCGGCTGCCACCGCGTCCACCATCTCTTCGTAGTTCCCTTTTCGCGGGAAGCGCACGGCAGGAAGCTGAGGGTACAGCTTACCCGAGATGGTCTTGAGCGTGTATACGACATCCTTGGCCTCCACCTCACGGCCGTTTATAGGAGGATAGTTGAAGAACTTAACTCCTTTGCGCACGCGCAGTGTCAGCTCTTTTCCGTCTTTGGAGAAATCCCAGGACTCGATGCCGTCCCCCACGATCTTCCAGGTCGCAGGCTCGTACTTCAACATCATCAGCCCGATCTGGGGCCATACGTTGTAAGACATCTGCCCCATGGCTGGGTCCGTGCCTGCGTAAGAACTGTTTCCGGCTGAGCGAATAAGGGTACCGCCGCGCTTTGGCTGCTCCGCCGTCTGTTCAGTGCCGCCTTGCCCCGCTGGCCCTTTAGCAGTAGGGGACTCGGCGGGTGAGCAACCTAAGACAATCACGCTTACCAGGACCGCCAGCGCCACAGTTCTGGCGTCCACTTTTGGTATCCTAGCCATACTAATGCTCCTTCTTATGCCGAATGGAATTTTTTATATGATGTACTGACATTTGTGCAAACTTCCTGAGTTAACTAAGGTATACTCTTTGCCTAGCGCTTAGGAACTGAGGTGAACCAGACGTCCTGCATCCAGGGCCACTGTCTGCTGGCTGGGCCCAGGCGCAGGTTCCTGACCCAGGGCTGGAGTATGTCCTGGACCTCGGTGTGGTAGGATGGCACGTAGGGGGCCACCTCCAGGAAGTATAGCTGGGCCTCCTTCAGGATAGCCTTCCTCTTATCGGGGTCCAGCTCCCTGCTGGCGTCGTCTATGAGCTTGTCCATCTTGGCATCTCTTATGTAGGCATGGTTCCGCCCGCCTGTGGAGTGGGCTACGGTCTTGAGCATAGCCAGGCCGTTGCTCTCGTGGATATAACAGTAGGCCTGCATTTGGAAATCTCCTTTGGCAGCCCGGTTCTGGTTGACGGCGTTATCAAGAGGCGTGAGCTTGATCTTGACCCCGGGCAGGGCCTTCTCGATCTGGCTCTGGGCTATAACCCCCCAGTCCCTCACCGAGCTGGTGGCCCCCATCATCTCGAACTCTAAGCCGTTCTTGTACCCGGCCTCCTCAAGGAGCTTTCGGGCCATCTGAATTGTGGCCTGGCTCTTGGGATGCTCGTACTCTGGGAACTTCGCCAGCTCCTCCTGAGTCAGGCTCTCTGGAAAGACCCAGGGAATGGGGCCCGGTAGTTTCCACAGAGGTTTTCCCTGGTACTCACCACGCATGGCTTGCCCGATCTCCACCCGGTCCACCACCAGGGATATGGCCTTGCGTACCCGTACGTCATCGAAGGGCTTCGCCTGGTTGTTCATGGCCAGGCGGTTCCAGCAACTGGGGGGGCCGTAGTTTACTACCTGGGCATCGGGCCGGCTTGATATCACGAAGTCTCTTTGCTCAGGGTTTCCTCCGGCAATGTAATCTAGCTGCCCGGCGATGAAGGCTGCCCGCTCCGTAGTAGGCTCGGCTATAAAGATCTCTTTTATACCGTCCAGGTAGGGCTGGTCTGGCATCCAGTAATCCGGGTTCCGCTTGTATTCTATCTCGTTGAGCTGGACGAACTTGGTGGGGATGAAGGGGCCGGCCATAATGTATCGGTCCACCGCGGGCTCAGCCAGGGAGTCCACGCCGCCAAAGGACTCCCTTATGTTTTCAGGGAGGATCACCGCGCTGCGGTACTCCGCCAGGCCGTCCAGGAAGAAGGGGTCGGCATAGGCCAGGGTTATCTTAACTGTGTACTTGTCTACAGCTACGGCGTCCGCCATAGCGTCCAGGTTGGACTTTCTGGGGAAACGCACGGCTGGAAGGTCAGGATAGAGTTGGCCTGTCATCGACTTCAGGGAGTACACCACATCCCGGGCCTCCACCTCCCGGCCATTGACCGGTGGCTTGTTAAAGAATTTAACACCTTTCCTCAGGTAAAGGGTCAGCTCCTTGCCGTCCTTGGAGAACTCCCAGCGCTCGATGCCGTCGCCGTGGACCTCCCAGGTGTTCGGCTCCCGCTTCATCATATACAGCGATATTAAGGGGGTCCAGTTGTAAGACATCTGTCCCATTGCGGGGTCCATGCCCGAATAGCTGCTGTTCGCCGCAGACTTTACGAAGACGCCGCCGCGCTTTGGCGGCCCCGCCGCCTGTTCTGTGCCGCCGTCTCCCGCCGGCCCTGTAGCCGTTGGGGACTCGGCGGGCGAGCATCCAAAAACGATAGCACTTACCAAAACCGCTAGGGCCACAGCCCTGACACCTATTTTGGACATCCCATCCATACCTCGCTCCTTCTTATGCTTATTTTTATGCCTATCTGTTAGGCGGGTTGTCTAACCACAGGTAATGAAAGGAGGCGTAGTCTCGCCAGGCTGGTCCCAGAACCAGGTTTTTCACCCAAGGCTGGGCAACCCACTGAGACTGGCCGTGGTACGTGGGCATCATAGACAGGCCCTCGTCCAGGATCACCTGTTGTGCCCGGCGCAGCAACTGGGTCCGCTTGGCCTTGTCCATCTCAACCGTTGCCTGGTCCAGAAGCTCATCCACCTTAGGACTGCTGTAGCCGGAGAAGTTCCTTCCTCCCTTGGTGTGGTAGGCGGTCTTAAGCATCCCCACCGCGGTGGGCTCGTGGATGTAGCAGTAGTTCTGCATGTCAAAAAGCTTCTTGGCCGAGCGCTGGTGGTTGATGGCGTTGTCCACCGGGTCTATCTTTATCTTCACCCCGGGCAGGTGCTTCTCGAAGTCCGCCACCATCATCTGCGCCAGGTCCGCCATTCCCGACCTTGTGGTCATCATCTCCGCGGAGAAGCCATTTCCGTACCCAGCCTCTTTTAGCAGCCGCTGGGCCTCGGCCACGTTCTCCGGGGTGGGGCCCTTGTACAGGGGATGCGCCGCCAGCTCTTCCTGGGTCAGGCTTTCAGGAAAGACGTAAGGCAGGGGGCCGGGGTACCGCCATAGGGGCTTGCCCTCCCAGTCCCCTTTGAACTGTTTCCCATACTGAACGTGGTCCATTACGAGTGCTACGGCCCGGCGCACCCGGTAGTCATCAAAGGGTTTGCGCTCCAGATTGAAGGTAAGGCGGTACCAGCAGGAACCGGGATCGTAGCTCCACACCCTGGCGTCTTTCTTACCCGACAGGACGAAGTCCCGTTCGTCGTCTCCGGAGGGCGCGACGTAGTCTACCTGGCCGGCTATGAAGGCGGCCATCTCCGTGGACGTGTCAGGGATCCAGATTTCCCTCATCTTGTCAACCCAGGGCCGGGGCTGGTCCCAGTAGTCCGGGTTCCTTACGTATTCCACCTCCACCTGTTGCTGGAACTTGGTCATAAGGAATGGGCCTGGACTTACATACCGCTCCACGCTGGGCTCAGCCAGGGCCTCGACGCCTCCGAAGAACTCCCGAATACCTTCAGGAAGGACAGTAGCCCCCCGGTACTCCTGGATGGCGTCCAGGAAGTCTGAGCTGGGTTTGGCCAGAGTAACCTTCACCGTGTGCTTGTCCACGGCCACGGCATCCACCATGGGCTCGTAGTTGGCGCGCCTGGGGAACCGCACCGGGGGCAGGTCCGGGTAAAGCATCCCGTAGTTGCCCTTTATGGTGTAGACGATATCTCGCGCCTCCACCTCTCTGCCGTTCACCGGGGCCATGTTGGGGAACTTTACCCCTTTGCGAACGTGGAACGTGTACTCCAGGCCATCCTTAGAGATTTCCCAGGACTCAAGAATGCCTGGCAGGATCTCCCAAGTATTGGCGTGTCTGAAGAGCATCATTCCACCCACCTGGGGCCAGATCACGTAAGACATCTGGCCCATAGCGGGATCGGTGCCTGACCTAGAGTCTCTGCCTGCCGAGCGTACGAAGGTACCGCCGCGCTTACCCTGGGCAGTGTAGGGGTTCTCAGACAGCTTCTCGCCGCTTTTCCCCTCAGGCCCGGGAGTTATCCTTGAATCAGCAGGCGAACATGCTGTAAAGAGCAAAGCTAACATGGTTACGAAAATGACCGCTAAGGTCTGCGGTCCCACTACTCTCCTCATAATTCCTCCTCCTTCCACTATACCTGACAGTCAACCTTTAACTGTTCATCGCACGGTATTGGGCTACTACTTGATAATTGGCGCCCTACTCAAGTTCGAAGCCACGTATTGGACTGTATGGCATTCAGCTTCATGTTTTGATGGGCAGGAAGCCTGCGTCCTACCTAAGAGCTTCTTGTACCAGTCTGGTAAAAGGTCTTAAAAACACACAGGGGCTTGTAGTAGCTGCCGCCAGCTACTACAAGCCCCTCCACAACTTCGTATCTTCCGCTGTCCAACCCTAGCCCTTGTCTCCGACTGCGCTGCATGCGCAGTCATGCCACTAAACACTCACCAATGCGTCACCCGACAACGGGTATTAAGTGATTATAGGTTACTAAAACCTCTGAGGTCAATACTTATTGCGCGATTAATATTCGGGACTAAGACATTACCGGCTGCCCCTAAGCCTCGGGTCGAGAACATCCCGTAGCCCATCGCCGAACATGTTGATGCCGAACACCGCTAGGCTTAGGGCGAGGCCTGGAAAGAACGCCATCCAGGGAGCCGCGATCATGAACCTGCGGCCTTCGTCGCTTAACAGCGACCCCCAAGTAGGATGCGGCGGGGGAACACCAAAGCCTAAGAAGCTTAGCGTGGCCTCTGCTAGAATGGCCTGTCCCAGAGTAAGACTAGCTAAGACTATAATTGGCGCTAGCACATTGGGGAGCACGTAAAAGGACAATATTCGCAGGTGGCTGGCCCCTATAGCTCTGGCCGCATCCATGTACTGGTTCTCCTTGATTCCCAGGACGGCGCTTCGCACTATTCTCGATTCGGATATGGACTGGCGAAAGGCTAACGCGAAAATAATATTCAGAATGCCTGGGCCAACCACCGAAACAATCGTCAAAAGCAGCACTAGAGAAGGAATAGACTGAACGGCATCCACAAGACGCTGGAAAATAATGTCTAGCTTGCCACCAAAATAACCGGATACTGTTCCTAATATGGTCGCCGCGCCTGTTCCCAGGATGACAACCCCAACACCGACGTACAGGGATGTCCGTGCTCCGTAAATGAGCCTGCTCAAGAGGTCCCGGCCAAATTGGTCGGTGCCCAACAGGTACTGGGCAGAAGGAGATTTCAGCTTATCGGGCAGGTGTTGCGCCACGGGATCGTAGGGAGCTATCACATCGGCCAACACCGCGGCCAGTATCATCGTAAGGAGGACCGCAGCGCCAAAGGTCCCAAGGTATTTTCTGGTCACCAAGGTGTGTAAAGGCTGTAGCCACATCGGGATCGTTCGCCTTTTTACCAGTCCTTCTAGAGCGATGTTAGAGGTGGAATTATCTACTGTCATTAGCAACCATCCATTCTTTCAGCCACGTATCTGATGCTATGATCATTGTCTGTTAGATCAGCTATATCTGATCCTGGGATCGAGAAATCCATAACTAATGTCCACTATTATATTCACAATCACCACCCAGCTAGCCACCACCACGTTCAGTCCTTGTATCACCGGATAGTCTCGCCAGTTCAAGGCCTCGATAAACAGCCGTCCCATGCCGGGAAGGCTAAAGATGTTCTCTATAACTACTGTGCCTCCAATCAAAAACGCAACCTGGAGGCCGAGGACCGTCACTACCGGGATCAGCGCGTTTCTGAGGGCATGGCGGTATATCACCACCTTCTCGTGCAAACCCTTGGCCATTGCGGTGCGGATGTAGTCTTGACGCATCACCTCAAGCATCATGGTGCGGGTTATGCGCATGACGGTGCCGGCCAAAAGCGTTCCGAGAATGAGGGCCGGCAGGGCCATTTGCTTTATATTTGTGAAGGGATCGTCCATCAAGGAGGTGTATACTACCGATGGTATCTTGTGAAACCAGATGGCCGGCAAGATGATTGCCAGAGTGCCCAGCCAGAAGCTGGGCAGGGAAATCCCTGCCACGGCTATGCTTCGGAACAGGTAGTCCAGGAAGGTATCCTGGCGTATCGCAGAAATTACCCCTACGGGTATTGCTATCACCAGAGACCATAGCAGGGCCAGCACGGCAAGCTCAATGGTGACAGGTAGCTTGTCCTTTATCTCATCCCTAACCGGCGTCTTGTCCCTTAAGGACTTGCCTAAGTCACCCCTGGTCACGCCGGCTATGAACTTCATATATTGGACGTGTATTGGCGCATCGAGGCCCAGGTCATGCCTCACCTGTTCTATATCTTTGTTAGGGGTGTTGGCCATGCTTTCTCCCAGAACAGTCAGCATAACATCCCCGGGCGCCATTCGGATCATTATGAAGACCAGGCTGCTGGCGATGAGCAGGGTAGGTATGGCCAGTAATATCCGGCGAATAATATAATTTTGCATATCAAGATCTCCAGTGCAGCTTTGGCACTATTTGTCTATCCACCAATCGGCAATCATCATTTGAGCGCTGGTCCCAGGCCCAGTGCGTACACCCTTGAGGTAAGGCTGGCGCGCCGCAAGGCCAAGACCATGCTGGGTAGGCAGAAAGGAAAGCCCTTTGTCCATAATCAGATTCTGAGCCTGGACCAGAAGGCTCTTGTACTTGGCCGGGTCTAGCTCTGCCTCTGCCTTTTCCAACAGGGTGTCCAACTCTGAGTTGCTGTACCTGGAGTAATTTCGACCTCCCTTGGTGCTGAAGTTCTGAGCCAGTTGTGCGACGGCAGTGACCTCGTGAATGTGGCAGTAGTCCTGTGCATCGAAATCACCTTTTGCGACAAGGGCCCGGTGGGCCTCCCGGTCTGTGAGCTTCAGGTTTATCTTGACTCCAGGTAGACCCTTCTCGATCTGATTCTGTATAAGCTGCATCTCGTCGCCCACCAGGGGCTTGTCACCGAGCATCTCGATTGAGAAGCCATTCTCATATCCCGCCTCTTTCAGGAGTCTTTTGGCCTCGGCAATATTGGCAGGCGTGGGTCCCTGGTATAGTGGATTCTTGGCTAGCTCCTCCTGCGAAATGGCTTCAGGGTATGGCCAGGGCATAATACCAGGTAGCTTCCACAAAGGTTTCCCCTGGAAAGAGCCAAGTATCTGCTCCCCCAATTCTTTCTTATCCATTACCAGGTACATAGCCCGCCGGACTCGATAATCGTCCAGCGGTTTTTTGGTAACGTTAAGAGCTATGCGATAAAGGCAGCTTGCTGGATTCTCATCCAAAGCGACGTTCTTCATATTGCTCATGACGAAATCGCGATCTGTAGCCAGGCTTAGACCTTGGGTGTCTATTTGCCCGGAAACAAAGGCAGCTAACTCGGTCGACTTGTCCTTTAAAGTGATGGTCCGTACCTTGTCCAGGTACGGCTTGCCGGTGTCCCAGTAATCCGGGTTCCTCTCCGCCACCTGCTCCACGTCCGGAGTGTACTTGGTGAGGATGAAAGGCCCGGAGCCGATGTGTCTCTCAGGGTTGGGCGTCACCAGGGCGTCTATGTCGTTAAAGGCCTCTCTGAGGCCATCGGGGTACACGAAGGTAGCCCGATAGTCCGCTAGAGCATGAAGAAAGGAGACCGACGGCGCATCCAGCGTCACCTTCACTGTATACTTGTCGACGGCCGTTACATTCTTCATAATTCCAAAGGCTTCTGCCCTGGGGAAACGCACCGTGGGTAGATCAGGATATTGGAGGCCCTTGGCGCTCTTGAGCACATACACCAGGTCCTTGGCCTCCACCTCTCTGCCATTGATTGGAGGCTTATTATGGAACTTCATCCCATGTCGGATGTTTAAAGTTATCTCTTTGCCGTCGGTCGAGACCTTCCAGGACTCAAAGACCGCTGGCTTCAACTCGAAGGTCTGGGGGTCTCGTCTGAGCATCGGGTCCCCGGTGTAGTACCAGGTGGTGTAGGGCGTCTGGCCCATGCCAGGGTCCGCGTTCCACCTGGAGGCATAGTTTACTGTCACCGTGCCGCCGCGCTTCGGAGCGCCTTCGACCTGCTGTTTACCTGTCTCTCCACTCGGGGTCGTAGGCTTAGAAGTCTCAGATGGCCCGCAGGCGACAATTAATAGGCCGGCAACCACAGCTATAGTTATAAGCCAACGGCGTGTTATTAGGCTCCTAACCATTTATCTCCTCCTTGTAGTATTTTAAGATATAAAAGACGCTCTATTTATCTATCCACCACTCCGCGATGCTCATCTGATCGCTGGTTCCGGCCCCATAGCCTATGCCCTTTAGGTAAGATTGTTGAGCTGAAATACCGTAGTTGTGGTGGGTGGGTAGCATGGACAAGCCTTTGTCCATTAGCAAATTCTGTGCTTGCAGCAACAGCGCCTTGTATTTGGCCGGATCGAACTCAGACTCCGCCTTGGCCAGGATTGCATCCAGGTCGGAATTGCTGTACCTCGAGTAGTTGCGGCCTCCCTTGGTGGCGAAATTCTGGGCCAGAGTTGCTACAGCGGTGACTTCATGGATGTGGCAATAAAGCTGCGACTCAAAGTCCCCTTTGGCGGTGAGAGCCCGGTGAGCCTCCTTATCTGTGAGCTTTATGTTCACCTTGACTCCCGGCAGCTTATCCTCTATCTGCCGCTGTATCAGTTGGGCTTCATCACCCCATCCTGGTTTATCGGTAACCAGTTCTATCGAGAAGCCGTTCTCATACCCGGCTTCCTTTAGTAGTTTCTTGGCCTCGGCCACGTTCTCCGGCGTTGGCCCCTTCCACAGGGCATTCTTTACCAAGTCCTCCTGAGAGATGGACTCCGGGAAGGACCAGGGCAGGACCCCAGGATACCTCCACAAGGGCTTGTCCTTGAAAGAGCCTATTATCTGCTCACCCAACTCCTTCTTGTCCATCACCAAGTACATTGCCCGGCGAACCTTATAATCGTCAAAGGGCTTCTTGGTAACGTTTAGGACCAGGCGGTGGAAGCAACTGGAGGGAGGGTATGTTTCTATGGTTACGTTCTTCATGTTGCTGATGATAAAGTCCCGGTCGGTCGCGAGGGCAGGGCTAAAAGTATCTAATTGCCCAGAAACAAAGGCCGCGATCTCTGTAGACTTGTCCTTGATGGTTATGGTCCTAAATTTGTCTACATACGGCTTTCCCTTATCCCAGTAATCCGGGTTTCTCTCCACTAGCTGCTCCACATCCGGAGTGTACTTGGTTAGGATATATGGACCCGAGCCAAAGTGGCGCTCCACGCTAGGAGTTACCAGAGCATCAATGTCATTGAAGGCCTCTCTGATGCCGTCCGGATAAACGAAGGTGCCCCTGAAGTCCGCCAGCGCGTGAAGAAAAGAGACTGACGGCTCGGCTAAGGTTACCTTGACCGTGTACTTATCAACGGCCTGCACGTCCTTCATAGTTCCAAAAGCCTCTCTTCTGGGGAAGCGCACGTCCGGAAGGTCTGGGTACTGTAGCCCGGTTGCGCTCTTGAGTACATACACCAGGTCTTTGGCTTCCACCTCTCGCCCATTAACCGGAGGCTTATTATGGAACTTCATTCCCTGGCGTACCTTCAGAGTTACTTCTCTCCCATCCTGAGAGACCTTCCATGACTCGAAAGTAGCAGGTTTCAGTTCAAAGGTTTTCGGATCGCGCCTAAGCATGGCATCGCCCACGTAGTACCAGGTGACATAGGGTGTCTGCCCCATGCCCGGGTCAGCATTCCAGCGGCTGTTATAATTGACAGTTACGGTGCCGCCGCGCTTTGGCGTGCCTTCGGCCTGCTGTTTGCCCGTTTCGCCGCTCGGCGTCGTAGGCTTAGAAGTCTCAGATGGCCCGCAGGCGACAACTAATAGGCCGGCAACCACAGCTATAGTTATAAGCCAACGGCGTGTTATTAGGCTCCTAACCATTTATCTCCTCCTTGTAGTATTTTAAAGGTACAAGAAACGCCCTATTTATTTATCCACCACTCAGCTATCCCCATCTGGACGTCTGTACCAGCGCCGTAGCGTACGCCCCTGAGGTACGGTTGGTGAGCGGCAATGCCGTAGTTGTGGCGGGTCGGCAGCATGGACAGGCCCTTGTCCATCAACAAATTCTGGGCCTGCACCAGGAGTGTCTTGTGCTTGGCGGGGTCTAGCTCAGCCTCGGCCTTGTCTAGAATACCATCCAACTCCGGGTTGCTGAACCTGGAGTAGTTCCTGCCGCCTTTGGTATGAAAGTTAGTGGCTAGGGTAGCCACCGCTGTCCCCTCATGGATGTGGCAATAGAGCTGCGCTTCATAATCGCCGCTTGCCGCCAAAGCCCTATGGGCCTCCTGGTCCATGAGTTTTATGTTTATCTTAACACCGGGCAGATTACCCTCTATCTGCCGTTGGATCAGTTGCACCTCGTCTCCAAAGCCTGGCTTGGCAGTGATGACCTCTATAGCGAAGCCATTCTCATATCCCGCCTCCTTGAGCAAACGCTTGGCCTCAGCCACGTTCTCCGGCGTGGGTCCTCTGTAAAGCGGGTGCTTGGTCAGGTCCTCCTGCGATATCGAGTCGGGGAAGGACCAGGGTAACACACCTGGATATTTCCACAATTGCTCTCCTCTGAAGGAGCCTATTATCTGCTCCCCTATCTCCTTCTTGTCCATTACCAGGTACATAGCCCGGCGTACCCTGTACTCGTCCAGAGGCTTCTTCGTGACGTTCAAAGCCAACCGGTAGAAGCAGCTAGGGGGAGGGAAGGTCACGATAGTCACATCTTTCATGTTGCTGACCACAAAGTCTCGGTCCGTAGAGGCGATCAGACTTGCAGTATCTATCTGCCCTGACACGAAAGCGGCAAGCTCTGTGGACTTGTCCTTGATAGTCACGATCCGAAATCTATCCACGTAGGGTTTGCCCTTGTCCCAGTACTCAGGGTTTCTCTCTGCTATCTGCTCCACGTCGGGGGCAAACTTCGTGAGAATGTACGGCCCGGAACCGATATGCCGTTCCACGTTGGGCGTCACCAAGGCGTCTATATCGTTGAAGGATTCTCTAAGACCGTCCGGATAAACCCAGGTGCCACGATAGTCCGTTAAAACGTGGAGGAAGGAGACCGAAGGCTCGTTCAGGGTGACCCTCACGGTGTATTTGTCCACCGCCTCCACACCCTTCATGGCAGCCAGGCTTGCGTTTCTGGGAAAACGGACGGAGGGCAAATCGGGGTACTGGACGCCCGTGGCGCTCTTCAGCACGTACACTAGGTCCTTGGCCTCAACCTCTCTGCCGTTTATGGGCGGCTTGTTGTGGAACTTCATCCCGGGACGCACCTTCAGAATAACCTCTTTTCCGTCCTGAGACACCTTCCAGGACTCGAAGACGCCCGGCTTCAACTCAAACGTATCCGGGTCACGCCTCAGCATAGGGTCTCCCGTGTAGTACCAGGTGGTGTACGGCGTCTGTCCCATGGCTGGGTCCGCGTTCCAGCGGCTGGTATAATTAAGTGTTACGGTGCCGCCGCGCTTGGGCGTGCCCTCGGCCTGTTTGCCAGTATCGCCATTTGGCCCAGTCTTCGACGTCTCAGATGGTGCGCAGGCGACAATTAATAGCCCGGCAAGCACGGCTATGCTCATAAGCCACCGGTGTAGTTTTAGGCTCCTAACCATTACGCTCCTCCCCATCACATCTTCAGATACAAATGCTTGCTATTTATCTATCCACCACTCGGCAATCAGCATCTGGCTGCTGGTACCAGGGCCTTCGCGGACTCCTTTGAGATAGGGCTGCCGTGCCGAGATGCCGTAGTTGTGGTGAGTCGGGAGCATAGACAGCCCCTTATCCATAATCAAATTCTGCGCTTGCAGCAACAGCGCCTTGTATTTGCCTGGGTCGAACTCAGACTCCGCCTTGGCCAGGATTGAATCCAAGTCGGCATTGCTGTACCTAGAGTAGTTGCGGCCTCCCTTTGTCCCAAAGTTCTGGGCCAGGGTTGCCACAGCGGTAACCTCATGTATATGGCAGTAGAGCTGTGACTCAAAGTCTCCCTTGGCGGTGAGGGCCCGGTGAGCCTCGCGATCTGTAAGCTTCAAGTTTATCTTCACTCCAGGCAAGTTCTGCTCAATCTGCCGCTGCACCAACTGCATTTCGTCGCCAACCAGCGGCTTGTCCCCCAGCATATCAATTGAGAAGCCGTTCTCGTACCCCGCCTCTTTAAGCAGTCTTTTCGCCTCGGTTACATTCTCCGGCGTTGGCCCCTTCCAGAGTGGATTCTTTACTAAATCTTCCTGAGATATGGACTCTGGGAAGGACCAGGGCAGGACCCCGGGATACCTCCATAGCGGCTTGTCCTGGAAGGAGCCTATTATCTGCTCCCCTAACTCCTTTTTGTCCATCACCAAATACATTGCCCGGCGAACTCTGTAATCATCCAGGGGCTTTTTGGTCACGTTTAGGGCCAGGCGGTAGAAGCAGCTGGCGGGAGGGTACGTAACTATATTCACGTCCTTCATGTTGCTTATAACAAAGTCACGGTCAGTTGCGAGGGCAAGGCCAAAGGTATCTAGCTGCCCGGAAACAAAGGCCGCGATCTCTGTAGACTTGTCTTTGATCGTGATAGTCCGGACCTTGTCCAGGTACGGCTTGCCTTTGTCCCAGTAATCCGGGTTTCTCTCCACTAGCTGCTCCACATCCGGAGTGTACTTGGTCAGGATGAAGGGCCCAGAGCCAAAGTGGCGCTCCACGCTAGGAGTTACCAGTGCATCGATGTCATTGAAGGCTTCTCTAATCCCATCCGGATAGACCCATGTGCCTCTGTAGTCCGCCAGGGCGTGAAGAAAAGAGACTGAAGGCTCCGCTAGGGTTACCTTGACCGTGTACTTATCGACGGCCTGGACGTCCTTCATAGTTCCAAAAGCCTCTTTTCTAGGGAAGCGCACATCAGGGAGATCGGGATATTGTAGCCCGGTTGCGCTCTTCAGCACGTACACCAGGTCTTTGGCTTCCACCTCCCGACCGTTAACCGGAGGCTTATTATGGAACTTCATTCCCTGGCGTACCTTCAGAGTTACCTCCTTCCCATCCTGAGAGACCTTCCAGGACTCGAAGGTAGCCGGCTTCAACTCAAAAGTGTCCGGGTCCCGCTGTAGCATGGCGTCACCGGTATAGTACCAGGTGGTGTAAGGAGTCTGGCCCATACCAGGGTCGGCGTTCCATCTACTTGGATAGTTGAGGGTAACCATACCGCCCTGTTTTGGCGTGCCCACTCCCTGCCCTCCGCCCGTTGTAGGCGTCGGCGGCGACTGAGCAGCGGAGCATCCGAAAACAAACAAAGTTATTAGAACTAATAGGGCAACGGTCCTGCCCGGTAATCCTAGTATCCCGGCCATAAAATCCTCCTCAATTTATAAGGCCAAAAAAACAAAAGGGAGCGTTCCACACCAAATACTTCTGGTGCGACCGACTCCTCCGGTTGTTTTTACGGAGCAACCCATGCTTCTCTACTTACGCGCAAGAAAGATCGCTTGCGCCCGCATCCCGACGACACATTTTGGGTAGTCCAAGGCCTGTTTGCTGAATGATACTTTCACGAAAGCTAGCTTGTCAACTTTAGCTATGTTCGTCTGATAAGCCAGGAAAATAAACCTTTGTAGAGGGTGTGACCAGTTGTTGTTGCAATATCAGAGAGGGCAAGTATAAGGATGTAGGGGCAGGGTTCATACCTGCCCTTAACCACTGTAGTATTAGATAATACAATAATCTAAACAAACCAGTAGGATGACTATCCCTTTGAGGCCACCATCTACTTATACATCGAGATGGGCGGGGACCCTTCGACTAGGCTCAGGACAGGCAAGCCACCGCCCCTACGACTTCCGCTACAAACTCTGGTCACACCCTCTATAGACTATCCCCAATGGTGTAGGTATACTCGATCTGGAGTTTTACGATGGACTTATCTGTAGAGATCGCCCCGCAGCATATACAGGGCCTCAAGCTTGCCAACCCCGTGATGGCCGCGTCCGGCACCTTCGGATATGGCATGGAATATGCCCATCTTATAGATATACAGGAGCTAGGGGCTATTATATGTAAGGGCACTACTTTGAGACCTAGAGATGGCAACCCGCAGCCGCGCCTCGTAGAGACTCCAGGCGGACTGCTGAATTCTATCGGCCTTCAGAACATTGGAGTAGAAGCCCTAATTAGGGATAAAGCTCCTATCTGGTCCAAGTGGCGTGTGCCGGTAATAGTTAACATAGCTGCGGAGAGTGTGGAGGACTACGCCAGGATTGCCGAAAGGCTGGAGGGTGTAGACGGGATCAGCGCCATCGAGGTGAACCTAAGCTGTCCTAACTCTCATGCTGGTGGCCTTGAATTTGGCACCGACAGCTATATGGCTAAAGAGGTTACGCTCGCCGTTACCAGCTCGACGACCCTTCCGGTCATAGTTAAGCTAACACCAAATGTTACCGATATCGTGTCTATAGCACTGGCTGTGGTGGATGGCGGCGCCCATGCCCTTACTGTGTCTAACACTATAGTCGGTATGGCAGTGGATATACGGCGACGCCGGCCAGTCTTGGGGCTTCGACGTGGTGGACTGTCTGGCCCTGCGGTCAAGCCTGTTGCCCTAAACCTGGTATATATTGTCTCTCAGGCCGTCGAGATCCCTGTTATTGGCTGTGGCGGTATAACCTCGGCGCAGGATGCCCTGGAGTTTATCATGGCCGGGGCCAGCGCGGTACAAATAGGCACGGCAAGCTTTGTGGATCCGTCAGCTATGCCAAAGGCTCTAGCGGGTATCAAAAAGTACCTGGAAGAGGAAGGATTTGAGAGAATAGGAGATATAATCGGAGTAGCAAGAGTGGATTCCGTTGACAGCCTATCTAGCCCGTCCATATAATGGCAATGTATCCCAATTTGAGAAAAATGAACAAGCCATGTACTATAATGTTTCACAACAGCTTAAAGAGGGAGTAGGTTCCCATCGAACATATATAATAGATGAGACGGTACGTTATGATGACCCTGCTGGGGAGTCCACAGTGGCAGGGACTCTGGACTTTTTGTACACCGGTCGGAGCATATTAGTAACCGGTAGACTTAAAGCCGAAGTAGTGGACCTTTGCGGTAGGTGCCTGGAGAAGTTTACTGAGCATCTAACAGTGAATGTAGAAGAAGAGTTTTTCCCTATGCGAGATATAAACACAGGTGTGTCTTTGGGCCTTCCCGAGGATACTGAAGACGCCTTTCGCATAGATGAGAGGTTTACTCTAGACCTATACGAGGCTGTTCGCCAGGCTATCATCACGACTATACCTATGAACCCATTGTGCAAGCCAAACTGCCAGGGACTTTGTCCTGAGTGTGGCAGTAACCTTAACCACCGTAATTGTAATTGTGCGCGTTCCCCAGCAGATGTTCGTTGGAATGCCCTTAGATCACTGCTGGACACCTCTGATGAGGATGATAGGAACGGCACTACCGGATAATAGAAAGGCGGTAATAATTTATGGGCGCTTTGCCAAAGAAAAAAACCTCAAAAGCCAGAAAAGGTGAGAGACGCAGCCATCTGCGTATTAAGGTGCCACACTTGGTGCGCTGTGCCCAGTGCCGCAATCTCAGGCTAACTCATCACGCCTGTCCTATTTGTGGGTATTATTCCGGCAGACAGGCAGTGGTCATTCCTGATGTGACTCCTCGCGGAGGAGCCTAGACCGAAAATAGCGGCCCCCAAATACCTGTGGTGAGCCTTTCGACTAGGGCGAGACGACCCTTCGAGAGCCTCAGGACGGCGCCTCGCCCTACAGGACTGCGCTCAGGATGAGCTGTCGAACTATAGGAGGATGAGACTGATGGCTTCCAAGGTTGCTTACGTGTTCCCTGGCCAGGGCTCTCAGGCTGTAGGAATGGGCCTGGACCTTTATAAGAATGTGCCTGCTGCAAAGAGAGTATTTGATGATGCTGACAGCATCCTGGGTTTTTCTCTAAGCAAAATCTGCTTTGAAGGCCCAGTTACCGAGCTGACGAGGACTATAAATACTCAGCCGGCTATTTTTGTGACCAGCATAGCCTGCATGAGAGCCGCGCAAGAGGAGGGATCTGGAGATGGTAGCCCTGTCTTTGTTGCGGGACACAGCCTTGGCGAATATACAGCCTTAGTTGCAGCAAGCAGCCTTAGCTTTGAAGAGGCTTTGAAGCTCGTTAGAGAGCGAGGCAGACTGATGGAAGAGGCTGGAATACAGAACCCTGGTGGAATGGCGGCTATTCTGGGTATGGATGAAAGCGCGGTCCAAGAGATATGCAGAGAGGCTGACGTTGAGATAGCCAATATTAACTGTCCGGGTCAGATCGCCATAAGTGGCTTTAAGGACAAGGTGGCTAATGCTATGGAGATAGCCAAGGAGCGCGGCGCGCGCAGGGCCGTACAGCTTGATGTCGGCGGCGCCTTTCACTCTCGCTTGATGCAGCCGGCCAGCGATGGTATGGCTGTGGCTGTGGCTGATATAAAGTTTAAGGATGCAACTGTTCCTATAGTCGCTAACTGCACCGCCACTCCTATAGTTAGTGACCAGGAGATCAGAGATGAGCTTTTGAGGCAGTTGTTAAGCCCAGTACGATGGCAGCACTCAGTAGAATACATGATTCAGAACGGTGTCAACAAGTTTATTGAGCTAGGCTCCGGCAATGTTCTTGCCGGACTTATCAAGAGGACAAATGAAGACGTAGAGGTAGTAAACCTGGGAGATACTGCCTCTATTCGCGGCGGCGCCACAGGCTGAAGCCTGTCCTGAGCCTAGTCGAAGGGCCCGTAGCATAGAGTCCTGCTATGCCACAGGCTTATGATCATTAACAACTTAATCGCGCATAGGAGGCTTGGAGAACTGTACCCCAGGCTGAAGCCTGGGGCATGGATACAGCACAAAATTCTCTAGGATTTTAGCCTTGGTGACTTTAAAACCGGATATGCCACAGGTTTTAACCTGTGGCGCTGTCTCCCTCTCATTGCTCGATCAAGAAGTTAAATTTCATCAGCCCGTGGTAGTCATACTCCAACAATAACTGGTCACAACCCGTTCGGGGGCCTTGACACAAGCAGTTTGGGGGCCTACCTCAAGCAGTCCGGAAGAGGTTAGATCGCTAGCACAGGGAAAGAAAGGGTATATGGAGCCGATAAAAAAAGGACTAGGTGATAAGCGAAAAGCTAGAAAGCTGGCGTTGCAGGCCCTTTACGAGGCTGACTGCATACCCACACATAAAGCCCAGGATGCTGCTGAGCGTGTCTTGTCGGAGTCAAGGATAGGTCATGACGGGGCAGAGCTCTGTCGTGAGCTGGTATCAGGCGTAGTAGAGAATAAGAATGCTATTGATTCGGTCCTGAGGGAAAGGGCGCCGCTGTGGCCGCTGGAGCAGTTGAGTCCTATAGACCGTAACGTCCTTCGTATAGCTATCTTCGAGATGATGCACAGCGACAAGATACCCAAGAAGGCGGCCATCAACGAGGCTGTAGAGCTGGCGAAGGTTTTTGGAAGCGGCAACTCGGCTAAGTTTGTCAACGGTGTCCTTGGCGCAGTTTATGTCGAGACCCAGAGAGCAAAAGTATCATAAAGACCAGGAATAATATTTTCTTAAAGGGGTGATAAATTGGCAAGTGTATTTGAGCGTGTCAAAAAAGTAGTCGTAGAGCAACTGGGCGTTGAAACCACAGATGTGGTGCCGAACGCATCTTTCATAGAGGACCTCAATGCAGACTCACTGGACCTTGTCGAGCTGATCATGGCTTTGGAGGAGGAGTTCTCTAAGGATGGCGGCAACGTCGAGATATCAGATGAGGATGCAGAGAGGATAGTAACCGTCCAGGATGCTGTAGACTACCTTAAGGACCACGGCGTAGAGGATGAATAGACCTTGACTTGTAGCGAGGCTCTCGAACTATGAGCATTTTCGGCCTGGGTCCACTTGAGATTCTGGTAGTGTGTGCCGTGGCCCTCATTGTATTAGGTCCCAGGAAAATGGTAGAGACCGCCAGCAATTTGGGACAGAGCTTCAGGGAGTTCCAGCGCGCCTTGACCGAAGCAACCGGTCGTGCTGACGCTGCTCTTAGAGAGGACTATATAAGAGAGCAGGGCAAAGAACAAGAACAGAAATCCTAGCTCTAGTGGTACCGGCATTCTCTTGATCTGATTATAAGAAATTATAGGTTGGGTCTGGCTAGCTAATGGCTTATTTTATAGCTTTTGATTTAGAAGGCCCTCTAACTCCTCTCGACGCAGCATTCCAATTGTTCGTAACCGCACCGGGCGGGCCTTCGCTATTCAGGACCATTAGTCATTATGATGATATCCTTGTACTGGAAGGGCGAGAGGGATACGAGCCTGGCGATACCCTCTCTTTAATCCTTCCATTTTTGCTTTATCACAACGTCAGTGAGAAAGATATCAGGTCTTTAGGAGAAAAGGCCCCACTTGTTCCTGGAGCGCCGGATACCGTCGGTAATTTGGCTAAACAGGGATGGGAGATATTCTGTATTAGCACGTCCTACCAGCAGTTTGCCTCCGCTATAGCCTCCAGAGTTGGCATACCTTTTGATCGCCTGGCCTCCACTCCTCTTCCGCTGGATGAATTTTACGCTCAGCTTCAGGATTACGACAGGCGTACTATAGGCGAAATAGAGGAGATACTCCAGTCTTATACCGATAAGGAGCTGGACGTCAGCACCAAGTCGATACTGGACAGCATATTTTGGGATAGGCTCCCAAAGACAGGCGCCGGCCGTATGATGGCTCGGGTAGCTCCGGTTGGTGGCAGTAGAAAGGTAAAGAGGCTAAAGGAGTTCCTCGATCGCTGCGGCCTGTCTCTCAAAGACGCGGTGGTTGTCGGAGACAGCATAACAGATAGGAACATGCTTTCCGACGTAGATCAGGCCGGCGGCCTTGCCATTGCCTTCAACGCTAACTCCTACGCCCTCAGTGTTGCTACTGTTGGTCTTGCCTCCACGCACCTAACGGACCTATTGCCTCTGCTAAGGGCCTGGCAGGACGAAGGCAGAAGCGGCGTCGAGAACTTTGTACTAGAGGTCGAGGCTAAAGGTGGCCAGGATGATAGAGGTTTTTTCTACTGGCTGTCAGCCAGGAACGACCTAAGTATCCCTACAGAGACCCACAGTCGCATAAGGCAAATAGTAAGGGCCGAGGCGGCTGCGTTAGGATAACTCAGCTATTTTCAATGAGGCTCTGAAGGGTGCTTTCCTCTTTTTGCAGAGGCATTAGAGCTGCTTTAGGAAAGTACCCTCATAAAATAATCCCGAAAGGTTACCTGGAATACCCTCACGAAGTTTAATAATTTAATCTGGTAATAGTAGTTGGCGGGTAGATAACGCGCCCCCCTCCCTTAATCCCTCCCACAAGGGGAGGGAGATAATTGTTCCCTCTCCCTCTGGGAGAGGGTTAGGGTGAGGGTGAAGTCCCATCTAGCTGCCAGAGATATTACCTTTTTAACAAATTAAGCTCATGAGGAGGTTTGGAGATAAAACTAAGGCCCTCATGAGTATTTTAGACGTAGTTGGCCTGGGCGCCATCAATTTAGATACCATCTATCAGGTGGAAAATGTCCTGATAGATGGCGAGTCAGTGGTAAGGGAACAGCGTCAGGCTGGCGGTGGCTCTGCCGCCAATACCCTTTACGGGCTGGCGAAGCTTGGTGTTACCTGCGGCATCGTAGGGGCTGTGGGTGGTGACACCGTTGCTACTATGGTCCTTCAGGAGCTTGGCTCTGTAGGTGTAAACGTGTCCCGAGTTGCAGTAAAAAGGGACGCTCCAACCGGCGAGGCCCTCTGCCTCTCCGATGCTCACAACAACCGCAGCATCTATATTCTGCCTGGTGCTAACTCAAAGCTCACCAGAGATGACATACCCTTTGATCTGCTTAGCAGCGCCAGGCTGGTTCATATCTCATCCTTTATTGATCCGATCCAGAAGCAGGTGACCAAGGCTGTGGTGAGGGCATTACCACCAGAAGTTATCCTAAGCTTTTCCCCAGGCTCAATCTACGCTCGTGAAGGTATAAGAGGCCTAGAGGAGATCGTAAGCCGGTCCAATATACTCTTCATAAACAGAGAAGAGCTTCAAATGCTCACCGGCTCCGACATACCCGACGGCGCCAAAACGCTGACCGACATAGGATGCCTTACAGTAGTGGTAACCCTAGGAGGCGGCGACTCACCGGTAGCAGCTTACATAAGAGATGGCGACCAAGCTTTTATGGTCTCCGCGCCCCGCCCCAGGCGCTTCACAGCAGTAGACTCCACCGGCGCGGGTGACGCCTTCGCCGCCGGCTACATCTGGGGCCACCTAACCGGCAAAGAGCCTCCGGTATGCGGCTCGCTGGGCCATACAATGGCGGTTTTGTCCTTAGGAGGAGTAGGAGCTAGGGCCGGCTTGCCTACCATCAGGCAGCTAACGGATATGTACGCGTCGCTGTACGGGACGCAGTTGTAAAATATCCTCGGTTTGCTTTTTGTAAGACATTATCTTACATTATCTATAATGGATCTGGTTATTAACAATTTAATTGTCCATGAGCACCGTATCGAACATATTGCTCGTCATCAGGTTACTATTGAGGAGGTATTAGAGGTAGTCTCTGGTGACTATGTGTGCATTCGAGGATGCCAGGACCGATGGCTTTTAATCGGCAAAACCAATCAAGGTAGGTTTTTAACTGTAATAATTGGCGAACGAGCGCAGGAAAATGTCTATGGTCTGGTTACCGCCCGCCCGGCCAGACGCCAGGAGCGCAACTTATACCAAGAGATAACTCTGGAACAAGGAGATGAAGAAGATGCCAAAAATTGAGCGGACTGAAGAAGAAGTGCTCACGCCTATTCCACCTTTTACAAGTATTGAGGAGGAAGCAGAATTCTGGGATAGCCATTCAGTAGTGGATGAGATCGACGAGGGAACGTTGGTAGGATTTCATCATGCCCGCAAGAGAGGTTCTCTCACCATTCGCTTCCGGCCAGAGGATATACAGCGCCTTCGTGAAAAAGCTAACCATCTGGGTATTGGTCCAACCACCCTGGCTAGGATATGGATTTTGGAGCATCTAAGGAAATAGCCGGATACCACACAATTAGAGATCAAGCGAAAAATTCATAACGTCTTGGGTGGCTGGCCGATTGGTCGCGTCGCTTGATTAAATGAATACGGCGGGTGATACCCGAAACCGCTGCGACAACTCACGGACTTGTCGAATATTCAGTTCGCGCTTGCCATTCAAAACCTCCGACACCACGCCTTGTGAGCCAACTTCCGGTAAGCCCGATTGAGTCAGCCCATGTTCTTCCATGAGAAAGCGAAGCATCTCTGCGCCGCTACACTCCGGCATCGGATGATGTGTTTCTTCGTAAAGGTGAAGTAGTGTCCCCAAGGTATCTAAGAGCCCGTAAAGAGGGTGGTCTTCATTCATGCCAATTTCATCTAACAGCTCATTGAGACGCTTAATGGCCGAATCGTATTCGAGATCATTGCGAATCGTGAGCAAGGAGCTAATGCTGGCCCAATGGGCTTCTAAGTCTTTGGGTAGGGTAGTCATCGCTTCTAGCTCCTTTCGTCGTATTCCTGATGGGTCAGAATGTGGCGAATGTACACCTTTGACTCGCCATCTTACCTCTTGTTATACTAAACATGCAATTAACAGCATAAAACTGAATATTCACCTTGTCCGCTGGGGGTGCCGTAAAGGCTGAGAGGTCGTTTAGACCAACCCCTGGAACCTGACCTAAGGTAATGCTAGCGTAGGGAAAGCGGTATATTTGGAGTAACGCCAAGAGTCTTGAACCGCTTATCAAGCCCTTGGCGTTTATGTTTTAAGGAGGATGCGCCCAAATGACACAGATTGCTCAAGATAACGAAGATATCGAAGATGCTCGATCTATCCCGCGATCTGATCGTGGTATCGGTACTCGACCTGTCGGTAACGAAAAAGACCTTCATCCTTCGAGAGCCTCAGGACACAGTTTTCCTGGGTTTCCTAACAGCCGTAAGGCATATGTTAAAGGCTCCCGTGACGACCTGAAGGTGCCGGTCCGAGAGGTCAGCCTCACTCCAACATCGGGTCCCTACGGTCAGGAAGAGAACCCTCCTGTAAAACTATATGACACCAGCGGCCCTTACACAGACCCAAACATAGTCACGGACGTCCAGCAGGGCCTTCCTCCAATTAGACGCCAGTGGGTCACCGAGCGCGGCGACGTAGAGGAATACGAAGGCAGAGAGACCAAGCCGGTAGACAACGGACATAGAAATGGAAACGCCAGAGCAAATGACGCGATCTTCCCCGGCCTCAAGCGCAAGCCGCTGAGAGCGAAGACTGGAAAGATTGTGACTCAGCTGCACTATGCTCGCAATGGCGTCATAACTCCGGAGATGGAGTTCATAGCCATAAGAGAAGGCATGGACCCGGAGCTCGTGCGCAGCGAAGTAGCCAGAGGACGCGCGATCATACCGGCCAACATCAACCACCCGGAGAGCGAGCCGATGATCATCGGCAGAAACTTCCTGGTGAAGATAAACGCTAACATCGGGAACTCCGCCGTAGCATCCTCCATCGATGAAGAGGTAGAGAAGCTGATCTGGTCTACCCGGTGGGGCGCAGACACCGTAATGGACCTCTCCACGGGCAAGAATATTCATTCTACAAGGGAGTGGATCATCCGCAACTCTTCGGTCCCTATCGGCACTGTGCCCATCTATCAGGCACTGGAGAAAGTAAACGGAAAAGCCGAAGATCTGACCTGGGAGGTCTTCCGCGACACCATCATCGAGCAGGCTGAGCAAGGGGTCGACTACTTCACTATCCACGCAGGAGTGCTGCTGCGGTACATTCCGCTAACAGCCAAGCGTGTGACCGGCATAGTCTCGCGTGGCGGCTCCATTATGGCCGCCTGGTGCCTGGCGCACCATGAGGAAAATTTCCTCTACACACATTTCCGAGAGCTGTGTGAAATCATGAAGGCCTATGACATCTCCTTCTCCTTGGGCGATGGACTGAGGCCCGGCTCCATAGCAGACGCCAACGACGAAGCCCAGTTTGGAGAGCTGACCACTCTTGGAGAGCTAACCAAGATCGCCTGGGAGTATGACGTACAGGTAATGATCGAGGGCCCCGGCCACGTACCTATGCACAAGATAAAGGAGAACATGGACCTGCAACTCGAGCTATGCCACGAGGCGCCTTTCTATACTCTAGGGCCCCTGACCACTGATATAGCTCCCGGCTACGATCACATCACCTCCGCCATTGGCGCGGCCATGATCGGCTGGTACGGCACTGCGATGCTGTGCTACGTCACCCCGAAAGAGCATCTTGGCCTTCCGGACAAGCAGGATGTCAAGGATGGCGTCATCGCCTACAAGATCGCGGCCCACGCCGCAGACCTGGCCAAAGGTCATCCCGGCGCACAGGCCTGGGACGACGCTCTGTCCAAAGCCCGCTTCGAGTTCCGCTGGAGCGACCAGTTTAACCTGTCTCTCGACCCGGAGACTGCAACCTCTCTCCATGACGAGACCCTGCCGGCTGAGCCGGCCAAAAAAGCCCATTTCTGCTCCATGTGCGGCCCCCACTTCTGTAGCATGAAGATCACCCAGGACGTTCGAGACTATGCAGCGAAGAAGGGGTTAGAAGCTGAGGAAGCTCTTAAGATAGGAATGGAAGAGAAAGCCAGAGAGTTCAAGGAATCTGGCGGCACAGTTTACCAGAAGGTGTAATTGGGAATTGTCTAGACAAACGTCGATCAAACAAGCAGTAGCGAAAGTTAACGCCTGGGTCTCTGACCACGCTGCCGGGGCGCAGATAACCTACAGCCCGAAGAACCGGGTTGCGGGATTCGATGGTGTCGTGATCGTTCTCACGCCCTACCTCTCCTATGAGGTTTCAGCCGAAGACTTATACCGGCACGATGGGATAAAGCTTCTCATTCTCAACTGGACGCCTCAATATTCCGACGAGCGCTACGAGTATCACGGCCCTTTGGTCGCGACCTTCGGCCCTCGACGGGTACAGGAGGCGGCAGATGCCTTTATGACGGAGATTCGGCGTAGGTTGCCCGAGACCCGTTGTGAGTTCATTCCCCATGACCCTTTCGAAGGAATAGACAGCACTATCGAAGTGCGAGGCCCTTACAGTCAGGAGACCGATGAAGGCATGGACAAGCTGGATGAGCTATTCGCCGTCGCATCTGGGGTTTCCGAAACGTACGGTGTACGTTTGCACCCGACATACAAGTTTGAGCAGCCGGACCCATCTGTAAAGAGCGCTGGCTAAGGAGCACCGATGAGATGGCAGAGATACCGCTTGTACCTCAAAGATGTGCAAAGTTTATATATAGAGAAGAGGCTTTATAGTAGATAATTCTAATTTCGAGTTTTCTAGTCATACCTGGGATATGCTTGAGGAAAGGAAAATCCCGGAAGAATGGCTATGGAGAGCAATTAATCTTCCAGACCGAGTCGAAGAGCGTGACGATTTAAACACTCATTATATTAAGGCCATTCCAGAATATGGCGGACGCTTTCTTAGAGTAGTAGTCAATACGAGAGTAACTCCGCAACGAATTGTAACAATTTTCTTCGATCGGCGCATAAGGAGATAAGCATGAAACTAAAGATAGACAAAGAGAGTGACGCCTTATACTTTAGGCTGGACGAGTCAGCCATCGTAGATTCTGAGGAAGTAGGAAATGGAGTGGTCCTGGACTTCAACTCTGATGGCAACGTGATTGGTATAGAGATCTTGGACCTGAGTAAGAGGGTAGCGCCGGAGTTATTACGCATTCTTCAGTTTGAGACCACTTAGTTAATAGTTCCATTAGACAAACACAAAACAGGAGAGACCCATGGACGACCTTCTAACTATAGCCGGCAAGACCTTTCATTCTCGCCTCATTGTGGGCACTGGCAAGTACCGCACAATGGAAGAGATGGTGGCTGCCATCGAGGCTTCCGGAGCGGAGATGGTCACGGTGGCCCTGCGCAGGCTGAATCTGGACGATCCTAATGAAAAGACCATTCTGGACTATATCGATTGGAATAAATATGCCATCTTGCCCAACACCGCCGGCAGTCGCACCCCGGAGGAGGCTATCTTCACCGCAAGACTTGCTCGGTCAATGGGCCTGTCAGATTGGATAAAGGTTGAGGTAATTCCAGACCCAAAATATCTATTACCGGACCCTATAGGCACGCTAGAGGCATGTAAGGCCCTGGTAGACGAAGGCTTCGTGGTGCTGCCCTATATACACGCCGATCCTATGCTTGCCAAGCGCTTGCAGGAAATAGGATGCGCTACCGTCATGCCACTGGGTTCTCCGATAGGCTCAGGTCGAGGCATTTTTACTCTGGAGGAGATCAAGATAATAATCGAAGAGGCTACAGTGCCGGTTATAGTGGACGCTGGGCTGGGCGTGCCCTCCGACGCTGCGGTAGCTCTGGAGATAGGAGCCGATGCGGTCCTCGTTAACACCGCGCTGGCACAGGCAGAGGACCCGGCGCTCATGGCAGAGGGCTTCCGTCTTGGTGTTGAGGCCGGAAGAAAGGCATACTTAGCCAGGCGCATGCCGGTGCGTGAGTACGCCTCTGCCTCTAGTCCCACTGAGGGAGTAGCCAGTCCCACAAGGAGTTAGTTAGCTATCATGCACAAACTGCCTCAGCCCTGCCTGATGCTAATAACAGATAGCAGCCTCCGCCTCGGAGTGTCCCTTGAAAATGCTGTGGCTGAGGCTGTAGCAGGTGGAGTAAACACGGTGCAAGTAAGAGAGAAGAGCATGTCCAGTGGCGAGCTGCTACAGCTTGGGCAGAGATTGCGGGCGATCACTAAAGGTAAGGCGTTACTCACCATAAACGACCGGGCTGACATCGCTGTAGCCTGCGACGCCGACGGCGTGCACCTGCCGGAAAATGGCCTATCTCTCAAGGTGGCCCGCTTGGTCATGGGCAGAGATATTCTTGTAGGATGCTCTGTGCACTCCCTGCAAGGCGCTCTGAATGCCGAAATGTCCGGGGCAGACTACCTTGTTCTGGGGACTATTTATCCATCCCGTTCACATCCGGAAGGTCATGTATCAGGCGTGGGGCTATTAAAGCAAGTCTGTCAGGCGGTATCAATACCGGTGCTGGCTATAGGTGGCATCACAAAAAACAACATAACAGAGATTATGGAAAGCGGAGCGGTGGGAGCAGCGGTGATCTCAGCGATTCTAGGCGCTGCCGATCCCAAAGCCGAAGCTAAAAACTTAATTCAAGATATGGTCCGCCTCAGGCGGATGGAGACAGCGTAGCAATACGGCTACTCAACAGGCTTAATCTTTCATATTAATTCATTAACAGGTCTTAGGCCACTAGAGAGCACAAAGATGGTCCAGGTAACAGTCAACGGGGTAGACAGAGAAATAGGCAAGTCCAAGTCTGTGCTTGAGTTCTTGGAAGAAAACAGTATTAGCGCTCAATTCATAGCTGTCGCCCATAACGGTGTAGTCCTCCATAAGGAGGAGTATAGCAAGATTGCTATAAACGAAGGAGACTCGTTAGAGATAGTAAGAATGGTGGGTGGAGGTTAAAATGAGTACACCCTCACCCCAACCCTCTAGTTCGACTAGGCTCACCACAAGTCCCAGCGGGAGAGGAAGCCAGAGTACAGACGTAATAATAATAGGCGGTGGCGTTATAGGATGCTCCATTGCCTATTATCTTGCTAAGGCCGGCGTGAAGTCGCTGGTGCTGGAGAGCGGCGAGTTAGGTGGAGAAGCGTCTAAAGCTGCTGCCGGTATGCTGGCGCCATTGTCACATACTACAGGCCCAAGTCCGTTTCTAGATCTATGTATTGCCGGCCTGTACTCCTTCAAGGGTTTGCCGGAGGAGCTGAAAGATGCCAGTGGCATAGACATAGAGTATATTCCGCACGGCATAATTAGAGTAGCCTTTACCGAAGAAGAGAAAACCCATCTTGAGACACTACTAGAATGGCAGGCTGAATCTGGTCTTGAGGTCAGATGGCTGGACTCTGAAGAGCTAAGAGACTTAGAGCCTGCTTTATCGCCTGACATAGTAGGCGGGTTATACTCACCGGAGGAACACCAGGTAAGAGGCGCCAGGCTTGTTCAGGCTTACGCCCAAGGCGCAGCCAACCTAGTAGGACGCTTTAGAGAAAGATCAAGTGTAATTGGTATAATTGACCAGAATCATAAAATAGCAGGCGTAAGGACTTCTGAAGGAGAGATATACACCGACAAAGTAATTCTGGCTACGGGCGCATGGACGGGCCTTTACGAAGGTCTCCTTGGAGTAAATCTCCCTGTGTTCCCGGTCCGAGGCCAAACGGTATTGCTACATAAAACGCCAAGCCCTATTAAACACAGCATAGCCTCATCTCAGGGTTACGTAGTGCCAAAAGTGGATGGCTCTCTGGTAGTGGGAGCTACCGTAGAAAAGGTAGGATTTGATAAAAGACTCACAGCAGCCGGTGTAGTTTCAATGACAGAGGTAGCATCATCTTTGATCCCAGAGCTTGCCGATGCCGAATTCCTCGGCGGCGTGGCGGGGCTCAGACCAAGCACAAAGGATGGAATGCCTGTGCTTGGGGCAGTACCCGGTTGGGAAGGACTAGATATTGCATCCGGCCACTTCAGAGATGGCATACTGTTAAGCGCCATTACAGGGAAACTAATGACCGAGCTTATAACTACGGGCTATACTAGTATAGATCCAGCGCCATTCAGCCCAAAGAGGTTTATGATTTAGTATGGAGCTAAATAAAGGTCATCATTATTTGAACAACAGGCCGTTAAGGAATGGATTAATACTTCCTAGAGTCGTATTATGGTTGCTTGGACTGTTGACTACACCTTTTGCAGTCATGCTAATCCTAAGTCCGGATAGTAGGACGTCAATACCTGGAGGTACTCTAGTCGTCGGGGTAGTCGTTGTAGGATGGTTAATACTCATCTCGGCAGGGGTAGCGCTTATAGTCTTCGACTTTGTACTAAGAGCAGAGATCGAAGCTTATAGCGCATCTAGATCATCGACCCCCATTCCTAACCCTGTATTATATCAGTCCCCTGAAATGCAATGGTTTAACAAAAATTACGACTTGATAGAGAAAGAGTACCCAGGGGAATGGCTGGCCGTAGAGGGCGAGCGAATTATAGCACATAGTTATCTACTGGATGAGGTACTTAATGTCGCTCGGATGCACGGGGTAGACAAGCCATTTGTCATAGCTACTAGGCCCAAGCACCTACAAGATACAGAAATGATAGTATGATTTCTAGCCGATATGGTGTTTTATCCTGGTTTAAGCAACGGTTTAGCGGGAGCCACAGGCATATTGGGAACAAGAGATTTCTTTGCTGCTTTTCCAATTGGGTTCAACCACCAGCAGCGCTTGCTATATCTTGGATGAGGGTGTTTTAGAGAGGATAATATATGTCGCTAAAAGTTTTTAACTATCTCGGACCGGGTGAGGTTTTGGTGGCCGAGGAAATCACAAGCTACTATCCGTCCCTTCAGGTCTTCTTTCCCCAGAAGGATAAAGGTGTAGACCTCATCGTTTTAGGTGATATGTCCAGAGCAGCCCGCTACCCTTTGACTATTCAGGTCAAGGAGAGCAGGTATTACGGCGATAGCCCAAAAGTCCATTCCTGGCACCAAATCCAGAAGTCTAAGTTAGAAGACCTTATAGAAGAGGTAGATTTCTTTGTATTTATAACTTACGTTGATTTGCCCGAAGGCAACAAGATGGGCTTCAGAAAAGAGTTTATAATAGTCCCTGCCCAAGAGCTTGCCGAAATTTGCCATAAGAAGAAGGCTTCTAAAGACATATACAGCTTCTACTTTTCTTTTCGATACGACTCTAATTGGACAAAAGTATTAGATGTTAGAGACATGAAAGAAAGCTGGAAATGGGATAAGGCTCCTAGCTATAGCAATTACTACGACAACTGGGACCAAATAGTCGATACTCTAGAAGACCGAGAGGATATAAGAGGCGGCCTCCTAGCTCTCAATGAGCCTGGCTATATATCATGGGAAGAATTCAAACAGACGCTGGCGAGCGAGGAATGATTGCCTATATATTCTTTAATAATCAAATCAGAGGTCCAGAGCGAAGTAAATAAAATAAGAGGTCAAGACCGTCAACGCATATTAGCAGCCTTTGATGATCTTAGAGAAGAGCCTCGACCTAGAGGAATGCAAAAAGTGTCTGGAAATTATCAACCACCTCTTTGGAGAATCAGGGTAGGAGACTTCAGGATTATTTATAGAATCGATGATGACGAAGCTATAATAGCTATTGAGATGGTGTCACGTCGTAACGAGAGAACATATAGGAGACTTAGTTAGTGAAAGCAGAGATCATAGCCGTCGGCACCGAGATACTGTTGGGCGATATAGTAGATACTAACTCCGCTTACATAGCAGAGCGCCTGCCCGCCTTGGGCGTAGACGTCTACTGGATATCCGCTATTGGAGATAACCTAGGACGTCTAAAAGAGGCTTTGGAGCGAGCGTGGAACAGGTCTGATATAACCATAACCACTGGCGGTTTGGGACCTACGGAGGACGACGTCACGCGAGAGGCAATAGCAGCCATGCTCAGGGAAGAGCCGGGGGTAGACCCTGTACTGGAAGAGGCGCTAAGAGAGCGCTTCCGCAGGCGCGGCACAGATATGCCTCTCCGCAACCTCAAACAGGCGACCCTCATCCCCTCGGCAGAGGCGATTCCAAACTCTCGCGGCACCGCCCCGGGCTGGTGGGTGAAGAAAGATGGAAAACATATTATCTCTATGCCTGGGGTGCGGGCTGAGATGTATGCTATGTGGGACGAATACGTCGCGCCCCGCCTTGCGGCTATGTCGGATGGAACTATCATACTTTCTCGCACTTTTAAGACCACCGGGGTGGGAGAGGGCGCCGTAGACGAAAGGCTCAGTCCTATACTCTCCTCAAACAATCCCTCCATAGGCGTGTACGCCAAGCAGGATGGCGTGCACGTTCGACTTACGGCAAAGGCCCAAAGCGCTGCCGAAGCCCAGGCCATGTTAGACGAGCGAGACCCCACGGTCAGGTCCTTGCTGGGCCCTATAATCTGGGGCATCGATGACGAGAGCTTGGAGGTTATTGTTGGAAAAATACTCAAGGAGCAAGGAGCAACCCTGGCTATAATGGAGTCTTGCACTGGGGGGCTGATAGCCAATCTCATAACCGATATCTCAGGCAGCTCCGAGTATTTCAAGGGCGGTGTGGTCTCCTATACTAATGAAGTGAAGGTCACTATTGGTGTTGACCCCTCGCTTATAGAGGAACATGGCGTGGTTAGCCCTCAGGTAGCAGAGGCTATGGCCGAAGCCGTCAGGAGCAAGCTCGGCGCAGACGTCGGGCTTGCAGTTACCGGCGTAGCAGGGCCGGAACCACTGGAAGGCAACCCGCCTGGGACGGTGTATATAGGTGTAAGCGGGGTAGACGGCTCATGGTCAAGCGGCGGAGGCTTTTATCCCACCGGCCGCTCAGAGATAAAGCGCAGAGCAGCTTATAACGCTCTGCATACCTTGAGAAAGTACCTACTTCGTATAGAATAAAAAGAGAAAACTTTCACAAAACCCCTTGAAATACTTGACTTAGACCTATTAAGTCCTTTAGAATCCTCTTTGGAGTCCTCTATTATATTTAGATTATTGGAGATTTTTGTAGATTTTGAGTATGCTTGCAGAGAAATGGTTATCTTTAGGAGAAGCTAGCAAAGCCCTGGGAGTCAATCAAGCTACTCTAAGGCTCTGGTCAGACCGCGGCCAGGTGAGGAGCTTCAGGACTCCAGGCAGGCATCGTCGTTTCTCTGCCGAAGATATATTCGCCATCATGCGACAGGAGGAACATATAATCGGCCCTGGAGCTTTCAGAGATATACATGAAAAGGCGGTCGAGGGCGTCAGGAGACGCATACGACCGTCTAAAGCAGGGCCGCATCTATCAGAACTGGACCTGGACGATGAAGACCGTAAGCAGATGCGGCTCATGGGACGTAGGATGGTAGAGCTGGTAGTAGAGTACCTGAACAGTCAAAGAAACCGACCCCGTGCCTTGATGGAAGCTAAAAGCCTCGGAGAAAGCTATGGGGCGCAGGCAGCAAGAAAAGGCTTGTCACTGGTGGCTTTCATAGACACGTACCTGTTCTTCAGGCATTCCCTGGAGGATGTAGTACAGCATTTGGGCAAAGGCCAGCTCTACAGCGACAGTGAAACATTATGGCCTCGCGTAAACAGCTTGATGGACCAGGTGTTTTTAGCCGCTGTTGCTGCTTATGAGAATACAACCCAGGTTCTTGCACAGAAGGCAACGACAAAGAATAGCGCTTAGCAAGTACATACATGTTTTAAAAAGGAAGGTCTATATATGGATGTCTACTACCCCATATTTCTAACGATAACGGGCAAGAGATGTGTGGTTATTGGCGGCGGTAAGATCGCTGAAGGAAAAGTGGACAAGCTGCTGGAGTGCGGTGCGGTTGTAACCGTGGTCAGTCCCGCTATGACGGACAAAATGACTGAGAGGGCAAACAGGAACGAGTTTACCTATATAAAAAGGACTTATGAGAAGGGCGACATCAAAGGCGTATATCTTGCCCTGGTCGCTACCGATGATAACAATGTCAATCAGGCCGCTGCCGATGAAGCCCGCGAGCTTGGCGTCCTTGTGAACACCGCAGACGATGTGAAGAACTGCGATTTCATAGCCCCAGCTATCGTCCAGCGTGGCGATCTAACGATTGCAGTTTCCACAGCCGGGCGCAGTCCGGCTATGGCCCGCAGAGTAAGAGAGGAGCTTGAGGAGATATTCACCGCTGAATACGCCGACCTCTTGACTGTGCTCGCAGAAGCCCGCATCATTGTCAGAAGAAAGGGATTGCGGCCCGATCCTGATGAGTGGCAGAGAGCCATAGATGACGAGCTAAAGTCCCTGGTCCGCCGTGGCGAGCTGGAGGCGGCAAAAGACAGGCTTGTATCAACCTTGGGAAAGCAAGCCACCCTTCGACCAAGCTCAGGACAGGCGACTTCCGCTTAAGAGAGTAGATACGTGCATATACTACTTGTAGGGATCAGCTACAAGACCGCGCCTCTGGAAATCAGAGAGCGCTTCGCTATCAACGCCGAGGGCGGACAGTTTATGCTGGACCGCCTTTTGGAGTTTGTGAGGAGTTGCGTTGTCCTGGCTACGTGCAACCGTACTGAGATATACACTACGGTGCATGATCCAGACCTTGCCGAGCAACACCTCAAACGCTTTCTATCCGACTGGAGTGGCTTATCTCTTGATGAAGTAGCAAAATACAGCTACTCAAAAAGCCATCAGGATGCCATCAAACACCTTCTCAGAGTAAGCAGCGGCCTCGACTCCATGGTCCTGGGTGAAGACCAGATCCTGGGACAAGTCAAAGAGGCTATGGACAACGCACAGGCTAGAGGCGCTTTGGATGCCGTCTTATCTAATCTCTTTAGAGGCGCCATACGAACTGGAAAGAGAGCAAGGACTCTTACAGATATAGGACGTTATCCCGTCTCTATAAGCTCGGCGGCAGTGGCCGCAGCAAAGGAGTTTGCTGGAAGTCTGGAGTCGAAAAAAGTCCTGGTCGTAAGCGCGGGAGATGCCGGAAAGCTGACCGGCAAAAGCCTGATGTCTCAGGGAGCGTATATAACAGTTACAAGCCGGACCTTAAAGAAGGCCAGAGAGCTTGCAAAAGATATAGGCGGCCTCGCTATTCCCTTTGAAGGAATAACGGATGCCGTAGCAGACTCAGACATGATTATATCCTCAACCGGAGCGCCTCAGTATATCCTGACTAAAGAACAAGTCCGCTCCGCAATAGCCGGTCGCTCCGGACGTCCTCTCTTTATCGTTGACATTGCCGTTCCGAGAGACATAGACCCGGAAGTGTCGGAGCTGCCTGGTGTAGTGCTTAAGAACATAGACGACCTTCAGGCTGTTGCAGAGTCCAGCAAGCTTCAAAGAGAGGGCGAGGTCGGCAAGGTAGACGATATTATCGATAGCGATTTAGAGCGTTTCGTAGCCTGGTGGCACACTCTTGGCGTGGTGCCGACCATTACGGCTCTCAAAGCTCGTGCGGAGGATATAAGACAGAGCGAGGTCCAACGTACCTTAGCTAGACTAAATAATATAAGCGCTGCCGACGCAGCCAGAATAGAGGCTATGACCAAGGCCATAGTCAAGAAGATACTGCACCAGCCCGTGACATATCTTAAGGAAGATGGCAACAATAACGGATATGTCGAGGCCATCAAGGAGCTATTTGACCTAAACGTAGAAAGTATTAAAAGTAGGGGCGAGGTCACCTCGCCCAGACCTCCACTAGAACGGCGGTAAGGATTGAATAATCACAGTAAACGTCTTGTCGTAGGAACCAGAGGAAGCGCTCTTGCGCTAAAACAGACCGATATCATCGTAGAGCAGTTGCGTAAGGCGCATCCTGATGTTGAGTTTGTGGTGGAGCTGCGCAGCATATCGACGGAGGGGGATAGGCAGTCCAAAGTACCTCTAACCCAGATTGCCGGAAGAGGCGTCTTTGTAAAGGACATAGAGATGGCGCTGCTGGCTGGTGAGGTCGATATAGCCGTTCACAGTCTGAAGGATATGCCCAGCGTCACTACCCCAGGACTTACCATAGCGGCGGTGAGTGAAAGAGAAGACCCTAGAGACGTGCTTGTATCCAAGGAGAGATATTCCTTTGAAGCCCTGCCAAATAAAGCCACAGTGGGGACCAGCAGCACTCGGCGCTCTGCACAACTGCTCGCTCATAGACCAGACCTACAAATAAGACCTCTCAGGGGCAACGTTGATACCCGTCTCAGAAAAGCCTTGGATGGCGAGTACGATGCCATAGTAGTGGCAGCCGCTGGCGTATTGAGACTTGATAGAGAAAGTGATATCACAGAATATTTATCTTATGAACTTTGCCTGCCCGCCGTGGGACAGGGCGTACTGGCAGTAGAGACACGAGACGACGACGAGGACGCTATTGCCCTGGTATCGTCCATAGACTGCACCGAAGTGCACAACTGCATAACTGCCGAGAGAGTATTTCTGCACGAGCTAGGCGGCGGATGCCTTATCCCCATCGCAGGATTTGGCACGGCCGAGGAAGAAAAGCTGCGCCTTAGAGGCATGGTATGCTCTCCCGATGGCTGCACCATAATCAGAGACGAAACAACGGGAGAGCTGAGTAATCCCACTGCTGTCGCGCGCGCCCTAGTAGAGAAATTCTTACAGCAGGATGCACAGAAGGTTATCCAAGAGTACCAGCAGTCTACTCTTAAAAGATAGCTTGTATTGAGGCTCTCGAAATGGTGATTCTTATGCCTAAATCTGGGACCGTATACCTGGTCGGCGCGGGACCTGGTGATCCCGGCCTTATCACTATTAAGGGGCTTAAATGCCTTCAGGATAGCGACGTCGTTATATACGACCGTCTGGTAGACCCGCAGATGCTCAAGCATGTCAGACCAGATTCCGAGGTCATCTACGCTGGAAAGTCGGCCGGCGACCACACCATGACTCAGGAGGAGATAAACTTTCTCCTTGTATCCAAAGCCAAAGAGGGAAAAAGCGTATGTCGTCTCAAGGGAGGCGACCCTTTTGTTTTTGGTCGCGGCGGCGAAGAGGCCGAGGCCCTTGCCAAAGAAGGACTACCTTTTGAGGTTGTTCCAGGCATCACCTCGGCTATAGCTGCGCCTGCATACGCAGGAATACCAGTCACCCACCGTGGCCTCACCTCATCCTTCGCCGTCATAACCGGCCATGAAGACCCCACCAAAGAAGAAGGCCAGCTATCCTGGGACGCCCTGGCAAAGATGGGCACTCTGGTATGCCTTATGGGCGTGGAGAACTTGCCAAATATAGTAAGCAAATTGTTAGAGCATGGCCGCTCGCCGGACACGCCCGCTGCGCTGGTACAGTGGGGCACCTGGCCCAAGCAGAGGGTTGTAGAGGGCACTCTCAAGGACATAGTCCAGCGTGCCAAAGAGGCCAAGCTAGGACCGCCCGCAGTTACAATAATCGGTGAAGTGGCTGCGCTAAGAGGTAAAATCAACTGGTTCGATAATAAGCCTCTGTTTGGCAAACGAGTCCTCGTGACCCGCTCACGGGAACAGGCCAGCAAGCTGTCCGAGCAACTGTCAGAGCTAGGCGCAGAGGCCGTAGAGGTGCCGGCCATTCACATAGAAGAGCCGGATGACTACGGCCCTCTTGACGAGGCTGTAGCCAACATCCAGAGATATGGCTGGATAGTGTTCACCAGTGTCAACGGCGTGGATGGCTTTTTCCGCCGCCTCCACGCCCAGGGTAAGGACGCCCGCGCCCTGGCGAGCACAAAAATATGCGCCGTCGGTCCGGCAGTAGCCTCTGCTCTAAAAGAGCTAGGCATAATAGTAGACCTACTGCCAAAAGAGTACCTGACCAGCGCGGTAGTAGCGGCGTTAGGTGAAGGTGGAATAGCCGGCACGCGAGTGCTATTGCCCAGGACTGACATCACTGGCGAGGATATGGCTGGCGGGCTAGAGGCACTGGGAGCGACAGTTGACCAGGTAGTAGCCTACCGTACCGTAGCCTCCAAAGAGCTTCCAGACGACCTAGTGGAAGATCTCCACAAGGGCAACATCGACATCATCACTTTCGCCAGCTCTTCCACCGTTCGCAATCTCGTCTCCCTGCTAAACGGCGACTTGTCACTGCTGTCAAAAGCTAAGATCGCCTCTATTGGCCCTATCACCAGCAAGACTGCTCAGGAGTTGGGCCTGAACGTGGATATCGAGGCTGAGGAGCACACGATACCGGGACTAGTGCAGGCGATAGTGCAGAGAATCCCAGAGGTGCAACCTGACGACTTGCAGAAATTGATTGTTGGCGCTCGTGCCCAGAAGGCTACTGGGGCTAAACTTGCCCATGACGAATTCAACAAAGCTCTTGAGAATCTCCTGAAAGAGCATACGCCAAGTTTTCCCGGAACGATCCGCAACCGTCCCAGTTCCGAATATCTTTTCATCACTGTTGGACGGCCTACTTTTCATCTCCATCCAAGGTTCGCTAGTGGTAGTTTTCGCGTGGAACTCCACATTGAAAGTCAAGGTAAGGACAAGGACAGGCTTAATAGGGCTGGCTTCGAAGCTCTTTTGCAGGAGAAAATGAACATTGAGGCAGCACTGGGTGAAGCCCTGGAGTGGGATGGGACAACATTCCGTATTTTCACAGTTCGGCAGAATGTAAGCATTAGTTCATCATCTGAAGTATTACATGATCTAATGCTGTGGGCGGCTAGCGAGCTGTTCAAATTCTGGCAAGTCTTTGAGCCCAGAATCAAAGCGTTAAATCTAACTCCCCAATGAGATTGGATAGAGAGGATTAGATACCATATAGTGTAGGAGGATGACGCCATGACCCAGACCCGAACTCAACTCTCCTTCCCCATCGCTCGACTGCGACGCAAGCGTCGCAGTGAGGTATCTAGCTTGCCTCAGTAGCTGCTTCTCAATAAAGGAGTTCCGCCATGGGCCTAACACACCTTGAGATCGAAATAGGGAATCCCTCAAATCCAGAGGTCACGGAAAAACTGGAGTTTCTAATAGACTCTGGCGCTATTCATTCCATCGTCCCTCGCCGAGTGCTGGACAGGCTGGGTATAGTTCCCTTGGCAGAAGAGACTTACCGCTTGGCAAATGGCGGCAGAGTTATCCGCAAAAAAGGCATTGCCCTATTTAGATATGGTGAAAGAGTGGGAGGGGCAGATGTGATATTCGGTGAAGAAGGTGATAGCACACTTCTGGGAGTAACTACCTTAGAGGCGCTAGGTCTAGGTTTAGACCCTATCAAGCGTGAGCTCGTTGAGCTACCGTTGCTTATGTAATTATTCTTTGAGCTTACGCCGGAATAGAGGATGTAACATGATAAAAACGCGCCTTTTTAAGGTCTTATTAGAGTGGGACAATGAGGAACAGGTATGGGTTACTTACGTACCCACCTTAAACTATATCTCTACCTTTGGGGAGACGAAGGAGGAAGCCCTAGCTAATACTAAGGAGGCCATCCTTGGCTATTTGGAGGCGGCAACAAAAGAAGGAATCCCTATACCACAGGAGAGTTATGAGTAAAAGATCCTACACTGTTGTTCTTGATCCGTGGCCAGAGGGAAACGGCTATACCATTACCGTCCCAGTTCTTCCTGGCTGTGTAACTCAGGGCAAGACCAAGAAGGAGGCTCTGGAGCGGGCCGTCGAGGCTATACGATGCCATATAGAAGGACTGGAGGAAGTCCTCGAGGAGCAAATTAGGCCAACTTTGGCAATAGTGGAGGTCTAATAACTTCCTACAGAGTTTCCGCAAGTTATCTCACAAAGTTATACCAAATGGCTTTACACAGGCCATAAACGAGTAAGCATAGTGTTGCGATATTCCGCTCGTGGTGAGCCTGTCGAACCATAAGCGGGCTATATTGTAGTCCTTCGACAAGCTCAGGATGAGCGGATTTTATGGCCTCTGCTATAACAATTGGTATTAGCATAGAGTATTAACCTCCCTTAAAGGTACAACCATGAACCAAACACAAACTACAGCCAAATTCCCGATCACGCGGCTGCGCCGTTTACGCCGCACTGAGGCCCTGCGCGGTATGGTGCGGGAGACCCAGCTTTCGCCGCAAGATTTTATATATCCGCTATTCGTTACCCATGGGCAGGGAATTAGAGAGGAAATATCCTCTATGCCTGGGCAGTATCATTTATCTATTGATCAGCTAGCTACTGAGGCGGTAGAGGTCTACGGCCTGGGCATCCCTGCGGTCATCCTCTTCGGGCTGCCGGCACAGAAGGATGAGGTCGGCTCTGAGGCTTATGATGAGGCTGGAATTATACAGGAGGCCATCAAGGCCATCAAGGATGCTGCACCTGAGCTTATGGTGATCACCGACGTTTGCTTATGTGAGTACACCAGCCACGGCCACTGCGGAATCGTGCTGGACGACGGCTCCGTGGACAACGACCGCAGCCTGGAGCTTATAGCTCAAACCGCCCTGTCACACGCTCGCGCCGGAGCAGACATGGTGGCACCCTCTGATATGATGGACGGCCGCGTCGCCATCATAAGGAATGCCCTGGACCAGGAGGGCTATACCAATATTCCTATAATGGCTTATTCAGCCAAGTATGCCTCCGCTTTCTATGGCCCCTTCCGCGAAGCTGCCGGATCTGCGCCACAGTTTGGCGACCGCCGGGGCTATCAGATGGACCCGCCCAACTCCAGAGAGGCTCTGAGAGAGATAGAGCAAGACATACTTGAGGGCGCAGATATAGTGATGGTCAAGCCTGCTCTGGCATATCTCGATGTCATAGCCAGAGCCAAAGAGCGCTTCGACCATCCCATCGCGGCCTACAATGTCAGCGGCGAGTACGCCATGGTCAAGGCCGCCAGCCAGCTAGGCTGGATCGATGAAGAGCGGATCGCAATGGAGATACTGACCGGCATCAAGCGGGCCGGCGCGGACATAATCATTAGTTACCACGCAAAAGAGGTGGCGAAGCGGCTGAGGGGCGAGTTCGATAAAGAAAAATATGAGAAGGAGCGAGCCAGAGACTTCGCATACTATGATGCTCACAGCCAGGAGATAAAAGAGAAATATAGCGGCCAGTATGTGGCTATAGCAGAAGGCAGGCTGATAAAAGTTAGCAAGAGCTTTGACGAGGCCTTCAGTGTAGTGAAGTCCTACCGTCACGCACTGGTGTTCGGAGCAGACTCCGAGCCAATGCGAGAAGCTGTATATATAAGAGGTAGTATGTGGCGGTTCAAGTAATCATCCGCGCCAATGCTTCTAACGAATACCGTGTGATTGTAGAGATTGCAGGCCGTCAATTTGAGGTTCTTATCGATACTGGCTTTACAGACCCGAGTTCCCAGGTAGGACTAGGTCTAGACAATAATAGCTATCAGGATATTAGTGCCGACTTACAGGACTCACTTGGTGTAGGGATTTATCCAGTGGGCGCTACAACGCCGGTACAAGTACAAAGTGGAATAACCGCGGTTAGTATTTTCGGTCTGGACGATAGCCAAGTGCTGACGCGAGTAGTCAACGCTGGAGAAAACGTTTTGGGCGTCTGCTTCTTTCATCAACTGACGGACTTTGAAGTGCTGTGGGATTTGGCACAGAGGACGTTGACTATCCGAAGACACAGATAAATAGTATTGGTAAACCCATCTATGGCCCAAACACAATTCTATCGTTATATTTCTCAAGGTGAACTCAATGAGATTCGCAACACCAAAACTATACAATCAAAATCTGGAGTTACCTATTTCACACCAGACCGATATGATAATGCTCAAGAGGCCCGTCTCAAACTAGCGCTTCCTTTTCTTCCTGAGTATAGGATCGGGCCAATCCCAGCAGATGAAGTGCCAGATTTTGATTCAGTGCCGCTTGGCTCCGTCCCCTATGTGGACATGGAAAGACCAGGAGGAGGTTTTGAAGGAGCAACTACAATGCCGCTTTATCTGTTTGGCGTTTATAATCTTACTCAAGAGACCTATGATACATTATAGTTGGGGGAACCACTAACATGGCTGATTATTGGGAACAATGGGAGAAACACGGAGTGGACTGGAAGGCTATTTTCGAGGCGCTTGATCCCATGCTCGCAGCCTTTGCCAAACGTCACAAGATGGCAATCTTGCCATGGCGATGGGAAGAGCCAAGCAGGACCCTTATATGGACAAGTAGTGGGCTCAAAAGGAGCATCAGAGTAGTTATAAATGGCGAGCCTGGAGGGTATGTGCTCGATATCTCAGGAGCCATTTGGCGTGATGATACCATAGGCGAATCGAGGACCAGAAGCGCTAGCTCATTGGAACTAGGTCAGGTTACCATTTCAAAACCTGAAGAAATGGCAGATCAAAAGACGATGAGTGAATTCGCCGTTTACTTTAGAAAAGCTTATGAAACAGTCTCAGTTTGGACGGATCTATCTCATCAGATCGAGCTTAGTAGCTTATGAACACATCACACTCCCAGCAGCTATACACCGAAGCCCAAAAGTACATGCCCGGCGGCGTGTCCAGCCCGGTGCGGGCTTTTCGCGCGGTGGGTGGTAATCCGTTATTCATTCAGCGCGGCGCTGGCTCACATATCTACGATGCGGACGGCAATGAGTACATAGATCACGTTTGCTCCTGGGGACCTCTTATCCTGGGTCATGCACATCCTCAAGTGGTTGCTGCCATCCAGGAGGCCGCCGAGCGCGGCGCTAGCTATGGAGCGCCCACAGAGGGGGAGATAGAACTTGCAAAGCTAATAATATCGGCGCTGCCATCGGTGGAGATGCTGCGATTTGTTAGCTCGGGTACGGAGGCAACTATGAGCGCGCTGCGGCTGGCACGGGCCTTTACGGGACGGGATAAAATCATAAAGTTTGATGGCTGCTACCACGGCCACGCCGATGGGCTTCTGGTCAAGGCCGGCTCTGGCGTAGCTACACTGGGACTGCCGGACAGCCCTGGTGTACCAGAGTCCTATGCTCAGCACACTCTTGTAGCCCCATATAACGATCTAGAGTCCGTGTCCCAGCTCTTCGATGCCAACAAGGATGCGATAGCTGCTGTGATAGTCGAGCCTGTGGCGGGCAACATGGGTGTAGTCCCACCAAAGCCTGGCTTTCTTCAAGGACTTAGAGACCTAACAAGAAGTAACGGCGCTCTCCTTATATTCGATGAGGTCATTACCGGGTTCAGAGTAGGCTGGTCGGGAGCGCAAGGACTATACGGTGTTACACCAGACCTGACCTGCCTGGGAAAGGTCATAGGAGGTGGGCTGCCGGTAGGAGCATATGGCGGGAGGCGCGAGATCATGGAGATGATAGCACCGCTAGGGCCGGTATACCAGGCCGGGACACTCTCCGGAAATCCACTGGCGATGGCAGCCGGCTTGACCACCTTAAAGCTTCTCTCTGAGCCAGGGATATACGACGGTCTGGAGGCCAAAGCCGCCAGGCTGGAGCATAGCCTAAGAGAGGCAGCCAGAGAGGCTGAAGTTCCCAGCTTCTTCTCCAGAGTCGGCTCCATGATGACGGCTTTCTTCACTAAGGTAGAGGTCACCGACTACGCAACTGCCAGAACTGCCGACACCACATTTTACGCTGCCTTCTTCAGGTCTATGCTAGACGCGGGAGTATACCTTGCGCCATCGCAGTTCGAAGCGGCCTTTGTCTCTACGGTCCATTCAGACCTGGATATAGATAAAACAATAAAGGCTGCCGCGGCAGCCTTTAAGAATAAAAACCGATAAGTCTATCTTGTGCTGATTATTACCCTCTTGGAGATAGGTTCCGGTGTTTACTAAAACAATCGTTGCAGTAAACCGGCCTGTCGCCTCTTGGCTGGAAGGGGACCTCAGCAACGTTTCCGCAGTCAGCGCAAGTGACCTGGAACATTTGCCGTGGACCTCTGTAACCGCCCATATCGTTGCTGCCAACCCTGGTAGACCTTCTGGTCTCACGGCAGGCCGGGCAACGCTTAGGCTCGTTTACATATCCTCTTGATGCGAACAGCTCCTGCTCGCTAGCACTAAAGATAAAGCTCTCTCCACACTCTACACAAGTGATGGTTTTATCGGCGAGAGTCATTTTGGACCTCCTTGGTTTTTCTTGGTTTGGCTATTGTCTTCCCACACCCGCCGATTCACTGGTCAGTTGATGAGCTAGACAGTCGCTATAAAAACCTGCACAATTATAAGTCCTAATAAGGTCTACTGCAATACTATTTTTATGAAATTATGGCTTTTTTATACTATTTATATAGATATTTAGCCAAAAAGCCTGTATAACAGGTCTAATAATATAAAAAGCAGGCTGAGATAGCAGAAAGGGCACCCACAAGGGATGCCCCTACATTGAATGATATGATAATTTTGCTCGTAGGGGCAGGTCTTGTGCCTGCCCTTTTCCGTTCGTGCTAATTAGAACCTACAACTGTATCAGCATCCTTACAGTACTGTTACCTTCCTTGCGCTGGCTTAGGATATTATGGCCTCCTTTTTCAGTCCATAACACCAGATCGTATATGTTAAGTACGTCTGATAAGATGACTTCTACCAGGGCGTTGCCATTACGATCTGCCTGCTGAGACAGCGCAGCGATTATACCCGCGCAGGACTTGCCTCGCCCATCTATTACCACCCATCCTGAGTTTCCGTTTTCTCCCAGGTTTATATCGATCTCATCGAATACCCGGACCTCACCGGTCTTACGAAGGTCCATCTCTCCTTTGAACTCTGCCACCGCCTCCCAGGCTACATCAGTACCGCGCTCTCCTCTGCGACATGCCGCGCCGCGAACGCCGACGATGTCCGGATTAATGCGGGCCAGCTCATCGATGTCTGTGATCTTAAGATGGCCGGAGAGCGCAGTGCTCATTCCCAGCTCTTTGCCCTCAAATACTATCTCTTTCAGCTTGGGTTCCGGAATGAAGTCAAAAAGGTTTCGCCCGTCCTTGGTCAGAGTATCGATGAGAAAGCCGTCGCACCCTCCATCCTTTGCAAGCTCGACCATCCGTAGCGGGTCCAGCCCTCCCTCAAAGAGGAAGTTGTCCGCGAAAAGAGAGCCGATCAGCTTGGTGTCGGTACCCTCCAAGGCCCGCCGAGACGCTTTCAGGATAGATACCGCAGCATCATACTCGGTCTGCACAAAGCCAACTTTCACAGAGGTGCAGTTCAACCGCCCAGCAGCCCATACCGCCATGGCTACGGTGCCTTCCTGGTTGGGCACTACACCTAAGGTTACGCTTACGTGCCTATCAGCAGGAACCGCGGCCCGTACCTCCTGAGTTAGCCAGGGGTGAGCGGAGCCTACGAGGGCCTCCTGAAGGTTTTTAACATCTATAACATCGGCGCCGCCTTTGACGGCCTCAAGCGCCTCAACCATATTTTGGACACTTACCATTAGCAGCATGGCATTCTATCCTTTCGTTGCTTAGAAAATAGTTTGGTGGTGTCGTTCGATCCGGTGGATAACCACCGCCCGTCCCTTCGACCTGCCTTAGGCAGGAGGGCTGCACCGGCTTATTTTCATCCTTTCGGGGTGGAGGCGCAAGCCCCCATGCTCGATTTCTTAGAAATGGAAGGTTGCTGGCCCATAGGCGGCGTGGCCTGAGCTACCTCGAAGGGGTACGCCGCCGGATTTTTTTCACAAGCTTTTAGGCGGGAAGGAACAGGCTAGGCATCTATTTGATACTCCTAATCGTTCTTACTGTTATACAGTTGCCGGCGTTGGCAACAGTCCTATAGCTTCCAACTCGCTCTTGAGTTGTGACTTCTCTTCGTCTGTCAGGTCAAACATAGGCAGTCGAACGTGGCCGCCTGCCATTCCCATTAGCTCGCCCCAGTGCTTGCACAGTTGGGCTGGAAGACCGCCGTTAGACCGCTGCACGGTCTGGGCCCACCATCGGTCTGAGATCTCCTTGACTGCGCTGATATGAGTCTTATAGAAGTCTTGGTCAAGGTCTCCCTCGCAGGCCCTATTGATAAAATCTACGTAGTGAGTGCTTCCCGGCCGGTCAAAGCGCCAGTCCGAAGTGTTAGCAAAGAGCACCTGCTGGTGGAATCCCATCTCTTTTGCCACCGGGAAAATCCATTCATCAGGGACGCTTATAATCGCCTCTTTCCCAACAAGTACGTGGGTATCCATCGAGATCTGCCGGTTAAAACTGGCCTCTTTAACCCCTACAACGTTGGGTATCTTACAGACCTCCCTGAGACCTTCAGCGCTCATTACGATGCCAAACTGAGGCGAATTATAAAACATAATACCTAGTGACGTTGCCTCAGCTACGACTTTGCTGAACTCTATCACCTGCTTTTCGGTCTTGGTGAGTATATAAGGAGAGGCCAGGATCAGCAGATCGAAGCCTCGTGCCTCGGCATGTTTGGCAAGGTCTATAGCCTCTTTATAAGAAGTATGGGTTACCTGGGCAGCAATAGGCCATTTCCCCCCAGCCTCATCGCTAACGATATCATAGACCTGGAGCCGCTCTTCCCTGGTCAAGCTCCAGAACTCGCCCATATTCCAGGAGCAGCCAGCCCCTCGCGTACCAAGTGAGCGTATATGCCGTATGTTCTTGCGAAGCCCTTCTTCGTCTATCTCATCCTCTGCCGTGAAGGGAGTCATAAGAGTAGTCCACTCGCCCTTAAGATTCTCCCGGGCCCATTCCTTTGCTTCACCTTTTGTATAATTAGCCATTATTTTACCTCCTTGCTTATTTTCACCTTTTAGGAGTCCTCGACCGCTTTTATAGCTCATCATGATAATGTTAGCGGCCTAGACGATTAAATTCCATCCACGAATATCTTCATAAGACAAAATCTTTTTGACCAGGACCTTGACTGTCAGTCCAGATTCCAGGACAAAATACCCGACATTGTGAAGATTACTATCAACATGTTAGGTTGTCAATCGATCTAGATAGAAGATGGACTTCTCATGGATGAAATTGGATTACCTATAATTGACCGTAGTCATTAAGAGTTGTTAGACTAACTTTCGATATGAGATTTTTATTTGAGCGTGGCACGCGTATAGTCTTAAGGGAGATCTTTAGAGACAAGGTATATTCAGCAGGCTGGGACATCATCAATTGACCGCATAGCAGGCATACTAACTCTCGTCATGTTCTTCCCCGGCCTCCGCTGCTGCCATAGTTAGCCCCACAAACAGCCAGAAAAGAGCGATGGTGTGAGGGAATTTGAGGTTGAAGAAGTAATGGTCGAAGATCCCGGCTACCAGCGCGCCTATCACGCCACCCATCGCCCCTATGTGAATCGAGTCTAGCGCCGTCGTGCTGACCGCCTGTCGCCTGCGAATATTCCAGACCAGGAATACGACTACTGACGCTAGAAAGGCAGAGAGGCCAACAAGCCCTACTTGCTCGGCAATAAGCAGATATATGCTGCTGGCCGCTACGTACAGGTCTAATTGAGGCGAGGAGCCGAACCCAACGCCGAGCCAGGGATATTGAGAGATCAGTCTCAAGGCATCTTTGTATTCTCCCAATCTCATCTGAGCAGCCCTGTCCTGGAAGAACAGTCCCGACAGAAACCGATCGATGAAATCGGACCCCGCAGGCAACAGCAACAAGACTACAGCAACAAAACCGAAAAGCAGCCAGGCCCGCCTATACTTAAAAGTAGCCACAAAGAGCACACCTGCCGCTGCGCCAATCCAGGCGCTGCGGCTATAACTCAGCAGCAGCGCCGCCAAGACTATGGTCCCCATAAGCATAAGCAGTGGTCGAGGCAGGAGCCTGTCTTTGGAGAAAATCTGAGAAGCAAAGAGAGGCAGCACCAGTAGCAGCATACCGCCAAGCACATTCGGATCGATGCTCGTGCCGATAGCCCTTAAAGTGTGAGTGCCTGCTATATAGCGTAGCACACCCGCTCCGGCTGGATAGCCTAGAACAGATAACACACTGAGAGCCCTAACCGAGGTTCCTAGAGGAATAAAGTAAAGCAACAAGGCTATAGCAGCCTGCTCGGCAGCAGCAACAACTATCACCAACGCTAACTGCTTTACAAGCCTTTCGCCTTTGATAGTGTTGGCTATAGTGAAGTAAAACAGAAGGCTGTTTATCATCTTAAGAAACAGCCGTAGAGATTCATTGCTTACATTAAAACTCAGTAGCAGCGATGTAATGATCAGACCGATAAACACCAACAGCGGTACACCAACGGGCGTAACTCTAATCGAGACCTCTTTGCCCACAAGAATGCGCGTCATCCACAAAAAGAGAGCGCCGGTAAGCGCCACGTCGAGAAAGGTCAATTTTACGCTGCCTATAGGTACAGCCACAACGCCGAAGGGTAGCAGATAGCAGATTGCGGCAATAGTAAATATGGCTATCTGATGGTGCGATAACGCCGCCAAAGATAACAGTCCTGCCGCAATGACAAAAGGTCCGGCCAAGGGGTGAACAACCGCCAGCCTGCCGAATACGACCCCAGCAAAGACGCAAACAGCAATTAGTCCTATTGTGTTCCAGGGTACCCACTCCGGGACAAGCATAGCGATACGGTTGACAGAGGGCCTATTCATGAGCCAAAGCCTCTTTTCGTACCGCCAGGGTTTGAGAGTACATATCAGCGGTCTGCTCAGCCATATTCTCCATAGACAGCTTCTCCGCCATTTCCCGGCCACTCAACCCGAGTCTATGTCTTAGCTGAGGATCGGCCAGCAAGCGGCGCACCGCTTCAGCGATGGCTTCTGGCGAGCGTACTGGCACCATAAGACAGTTGTCGCCATCTACAATGCTAGGGAACACTGCCGATAGATCGCGCATCTTCGATTGAGATACAACAGGGGTTGTAGTTATCATTGGAACGCCATAAGAGAGCGCCGCGAGAAGACTGGTGCGGCGCAGGGATGAGCCGTCTTCGAAGGGCAATACACAGATATCAGAGGCGTGAAAGGCATGGGACAATTCATCAGGAGACAAGTACCCCGTCCATATGATCTTGTCTTCGATGCCAAGCTCTAAGGCAAGAGAGATGACTGCATCCTTATACGACTGGTTAGTCCTATCTGAGCTTCCTACACCTTCGCCTAGCATCATTAACCGGCAAGCCACTCCGCTGTCCAGTAACAGCCTGAGGGACTTAAACAGGGTGTCTACTCCCTTGCTCCAGTTGAGCATGCCGAAGTAAGAGAGGGTTAAGCTGTCTTCGTCAAGGCCCACTCTTGTTCGCCAGATTGTTCTATCTGCGCCGCCAGTAGAGACCGGCCTCAGGTTATTTCCCAAAGGTATCGGATATATTTTGGTACTTGCGAAGGGCCAAAGGATAGAGGATGCCATCTGTATCAGCGCATTATAGTCCTCCGGATTTGTAGCCACTACTGCGGTGGAAGCGCGTATAAGGACCAGATTAGCCCATCTTCTTAATAGCCCTGCCTTGGGGAATATGTAAGGCTCCCTAAGGTCGTGCATAGTAGTGATTACAGGTATACCGGACACCAGCCTCAGCCAAAGAGGCAGCAAGTTTACCGCGGGGCTGAGGCCAAAGGCGCCGGTCTGGTATTGCAGATGCACCAGGTCTGCCTCTGTCCTCTTTACAGTCTTTACGATCAAGGGCCAGGACAAAAAGCTCCAACCACTTATAATCGGCAAGACCTCATTACCATGAGATGGGTCATTGGCCGAAGTGGATGTAAGGACGCTAGAAGATACGTCAATGCATTCCAGGGCCTGGCGCAGTCCAGCGACATGGTCGGCGATGCCGCCGCGCATAGGAGGATATTCACCGGTTATGAATAATACTTTCATTAACGAAGACCTGTACGCAGCACTCCCAGCAGCAGCCGGAGCCGCTCGAGCCTCAGCTCACGCTTGTGCCCAAGGGCCAGCTTGGCAGCCTCCTCCAGCAGCTGAAGGCAATAGTTAAGCATAAGGTAAACGCGTAAGAAGGTGCCCGCATGAGAGCCCCAGTGCTTGGCATAGAACTTGCATTTGCTACTGTTGAAGTTAGAGTGGCGGCGCACCAAGTTCTGAGCGCTGCTTCGCCCGTAGTGGTGTATGACCTGGGCATCCGGGATATATACCGCCTTCCAGCCCAGGACCCTTGCCCTATAGAACCAGTCCAGCTCCTCGAAGTACATGAAGAATCTCTCGTCCAGCATACCTACGGTCCGAAGGGCCTCTCGACGCAGCAGTATGCAGGCCCCCACAAGCCAGTCTACCTCCTGCATAACTGTGTCAGGCACGTCTTCCATATAGAAGCGGCGAAGAAGCTCGAGAGAGGGGACCCATCTCTGGATAATAGTGCTCTCCACCAGCCCGGTAGCCAGCTTCGGAAAGCGGCGTCTTGAAGGCTGGACTGTGTTATCGGAATTAAGCAGCTTGGGGCCAACCGCGGCTACCTTGGGATGCTCTTGAATATATTCCACCATAGAGTGCAGAGCGCCAGGTAAGAGCATGGTGTCAGGATTAAGTAAAAGCACATAGTCTCCATTGCTGTAGGCTATGCCCTGGTTGCAGGCAGCAGCAAAACCGAGGTTCTTAGTGTTCGATATGATCTTTACCCAGGAAAACTCTCTGCTCAACATCTCCAACGTATCGTCTTTTGAGGCATTGTCAACCACCACGACCTCTATTTCCAGTCCTGGCTCGAGTCTGCCTTCAGCCTCAACGGACAACAGACAGTCCCTCAAAAGGTCGGCTACATTCCAACTTACGATGACGATAGAGATGTTCAAGAGAGTCCTTATTTTCAGAGAATTTATTGGTCGCAATATTTGTAGGGGCACACCTGCGTGTGTGCCCTAGCGCTCTAGTCCACCATTATTCATAGTACCAGGGTAGACACATTAGAGCCTGCCCTGTCCTTCCCAGGAAGGACGAAGGGTCTACCCCTACAACCGGTAGGCAGCCCTTGTTCCTCAGAATGACAGCTTCAAAGGAAATTACTTCAACGGAGAGAACGCAGAAGGCCGCAGGATCTTTGCCACTACCTTTTCCACCTTAGGAGGCTGCTGCCTATATTTGATCATCTCCTCGTCCTGTCCTATCTTCTGCTTTACCTGTTCCATGTCCGCAAGACTGTTATAGGCCAGTATATAGGTGATCTCATTGCTCTGCCCTATATCTGTAGTCCAAAAGCCCACTAGTTTGGCGCCGTGCCTCTCAAAGACCTTCATAGGTGTACCTTCAAAGGCCGCCAGGAACTCAGGCAGCTTGCCCGGCAGCAAATAGTACGTTCGGTGCTCGTATATCATGAATTATTCCCTCCTCCTATAGCATAGGTAAATACTACACAGGGTTTGATGATTGGGCAAGAAGAGACTTTTTCTGTTGAGATGTCTGTGTAGGGGCGCAAGGCCTTGCGCCCCTACAGCTCTAAACCATTCTTGGGATTTGTCAGATTATCTGCTTAATGACCTTCAATCTGGGATTTATGAGCCCCATATTCTCACAAAATTACTGAATATAGTTGACTGCCATGATAGAATATACTGATAACAATTAAGGAACAGTTCACAATTATGATAGAAGCTCACAATCTAGCAAAACGTTTCGGCCCCATAACGGCCGTATCCGATGTGACTCTTGAGGTCAAGGAAGGTAGTATCCTGGCCCTTCTTGGACCTAATGGAGCCGGGAAGACCACTACGGTCAGAATGTTATGTTCACTACTAAAACCAACCAGCGGTACAGCCACTATATGTGGCTATGACACTGTCAAAGACGCAGGGAAAGTCAGAGGTCTGGTAGGACTTTTGACGGAAATGCCAGGACTGTATGGCAGGCTCAATGCGGTGGACTATCTGGAGTTTTTCAGCAAGCTACAGAGGATATCAAAGCAAAGCTTTACCGCTCACAGCCGCCAGCTTCTCGAATACTTCGGCCTATGGGAATACCGCAACCGGGCTATTTCTACTTACAGTAAGGGTATGAGACAAAAGCTTTCCCTTGCGAGGGCATTAATCCACAGTCCAAAGGTCCTGGTCCTGGATGAGCCTACTTCTGCCATGGACCCCTACAGCGCGAAGACGGTGCGGGACTACATAAAGGACATGAAGAAAGATGGAAGGGCGATAATTCTGTGCACTCATAATCTGCCTGAGGCCGAAGAGCTCGCCGACCGTATAGCATTTATACAGCACGGTCAGATAAGAGCCATAGGGACATCTGAGGAGCTAAAGGGCCGGTTCCTGGGTCCTCCGTCCTTCGTGGCAATGTTTGCCAAGCCGATAGAAAAGAGTGTCGTATACCATACAAGCATGGTCCAGATAGAGGAATGGTCTCCTTACCAGGTTATATATAGCACTTCGGAGCCAGAGGTAGCCAATCCGGCTTATATCAGCCATCTGGTATCCTCAGGCGCTGAACTGGTAAAAGTAGCAGAGGCCCCACGCCGTTTGGAAGACATATATCTCAAGGTAACAGGTTCAAATGATTGATAGCATAAGCGCTTCGCTCATAATAACGAAGAGGGAGGTCCGGGATATTCTCTCTGACTGGAGAGTTATCATACCAACCCTTATCCTGGCCGTTATATTCCCGACCATTATAGTCCTGGGTATAAGGTGGGGAACTCCCTTTATGGCCCACATAGACCCGACAGCAGCGGTCGGAAAGGCCGCTCTTTTCGGTGCGATGATGTCGGCGTTCTTTCCCACGTCCTTTAGCCTGGTTATTGCGCTGGAAAGCTTTGTCGGCGAAAAGGAACGCAATACTATAGAGACGCTTTTTGCCACTCCTCTATCTAACGCTCAGCTATTCATAGGAAAGTTCCTTGCGGTTATGACGCTGCCGGTGTTATTGAGCAATATTGCTCTCTCCATATACTTGTTTGGCATGTGGTGGCTGCTTGGAACAACTGTGCCGGCCAGTTTCGTGCTGTTAACAGTGCTGCTGACGCTTTCAGAGGTGCTGATTATGGTGGCGGGCGCGGTGATAGTATCCAGCCAGACAGCTACTATAAAGGCGGCGAATCTGTTAGCAAGCTTTATCATCATACCTATGGCCCTAGCGGTACAAGGACAGGTACTGATTATACTAACAGGCTACGGATATATACTCTGGTTCATGCTTGCTGGATTTCTAGGCATCGCAGCCATCCTAATACGAATGGGTATCACGGTATTCGACCGAGAGGCGATACTTACACGGGAGAACGACGATCTGAATATCTTTTCTATAGGTAGAAAGCTGTCGCAGTTGTGGAGAGGTACTCCTAACTCTGCCTTTGACGAGACTAAGGTAACACCTGCAAGACCATACTATATAAGACTATTTCTTTTAGATATCCCACAGATTTTAAGTATGCAAAAGATACCGATACTCGTGACCTTTGGAATGCTGGTAGCCAGCTCTTTGATCGGCGTGGTATTTGCTATAACGCATCCCATTCCAATGGGAGAAATTAACGCTTCCGCGGTTTTTAGGACCGGAGAGTCTACAGCTATGGGAATGCAGCTTGACGCTGGAAGCATCTTTCTACACAACGTTCGGAATATCATAATAGCTGCGGTGCTGTCTATATTCACTTTTGGACTCGCTGCACTTATAGTGGTCGTAGCAACCTTTGGACTGGTCGGCTTTCTGGTCGGTGAGGCTGCTATAGCTGGAGTCGATCCAGGGTCTTTCGTTTTTGCTTTCCTGCTGCCTCATGGAGCGCTAGAGGTGCCGGCAATAGTGCTTGCTACCGCCTTAAGCCTCAGCATCGGGATGTCCATCCTGTCGCCACCATCCGGGGTAGGGTTTGGTGAGAACTTACTGTTCTCCCTGGTAAACTGGGTCAAGGGCGCCGCGCTGTTTGTTCCTCTCTTTCTGGTAGCTTCGATTGTTGAAGCTAAGGTCACACCGCAGGTTATACTTTGGATCTTTGGCCAGATGTAAGTAGTTCGGCAGACTCACTAGTTGCAACTAGCAAGTAGCAAGGACGGCCTAGTGACTTGCAACTTGTAACTAGTGACTTGAGACTAGAAACTTGAGGAGAGTAAGGCAATGGAAGCCCTAATGAGTATGGAAGAGGCGCTGGAGCGAATGCTCAGTCATTTCCATACCCTGGAAGCTGAGGAGGCTTCTATCCTGGACACCCTTGGGCAGGTATTAGCTCAGGACTTATATGCGTCTTTCGACGTCCCCCCTATGGACAACTCGGCGATGGACGGATATGCAGTAAGGTTCTCGGACACAAGGGGCGCAGCCTTAAACTCTCCCGTAAGCCTGGACATCATAGGACAAGTTGCAGCAGGCCATCTGCCAGAGGTAGCAGTGAGACCCGGGACAGCAGTCCGGATCATGACCGGGGCGCCGATACCAAAGGATGCCGATGCTGTAGTGCCTTTTGAAGACACAGATGAGGTGCAACAGCGAGAGGACCTGCTTTTTTCAGGGATGTTATCTACGATAAGGGTCCTTAAAGAGCCATCATTGGGAGCCAACATACGAAGGGCCGGCGATGATGTCAAGCAGGGGACCCTGATCCTCTCCGCAGGTACACATATCCGACCCTCTGAGATAGGAGTCATGGCGACTCTTGGCATGGCTACTGTAGCCGTCCACAAACGGCCCAGAGTTGGCATATTAGCAACAGGTGATGAGTTAGTAGAGCCAGGGCAACCCCTGGGCCGTGGCCAGATATACGACGCCAACTCTTACTCTATAGCATCCCAGGTGCAACAGTGTGGCGCGGTGCCAGTCCTCTTGGGAATAGCCAGAGACACCATCGACGAGCTTATGGAAAAAATTAGCGCTGGCCTTGGTATGGACTTTCTCATAACCTCTGCGGGAGTGTCTACCGGTGAGTATGACCTGGTCAAGGACATTCTGACGTTACATGGCTGGATGGACTTCTGGAGAGTGCGGATGCGCCCTGGCAAGCCTATTGCCTTCGGTACGTTAAAAGCGCCGGATGGAAGGGACATGCCGCATATGGGACTGCCTGGCAATCCCGTAAGCTCAATGGTAGCTTTTGAGCAGTTTGCCAGGCCAGCCATCATGAAGATGTTAGGCTACAAGGATACAAGCAGACTGGTTATTTCAGCAGTATTGGAGCAGAAAGTAGTGAACGATGACGGCAGGCGGTTCTTTGCCAGGGCCATAATATCAAAGCGTAATGGAGAGTATTACGCTCGCCTCACAGGACCACAGGGGTCCAATATCTTGACATCCATGGCCCGGGCTAACGGGCTGCTTATAATACCTGAGGACGTGTCGGTAGTCAATCCAGGCGATAGGGTCCAAGTCCAGGTCTTGGCAGGAAGTGAGGACCTGCTGGCATGATATATAGAGCCTCTGACTTTGTATTTGAGCCAAATCCACAGGTAGCTCGGGCCAGAAGGGTGCTTATCAAACCTAGCGCAGCCTATCCACTGCCATATCCCGTTACCACTAGTAGAGAGACTATGGCTGCCATTATACGCGGCATCCGAAGAGTGAGTGAGGCCGACATTCTTATTCTGGAAGGCACTTGCCAGCCAGAGTCCGTCCGTTCAATTTATAGAGGGCTAGGCTATGACTTTCCCCGGGTGATTAGTCTGGATGTAAACGACTGTATTCTGGTAGAGGTCGAGAACCCGCTGACAAAACCTTTTGCTCTGGCAAACTTCTGGGTACCTAACATCGTGCTATCATGCGACTATCTAATAACCGTCTCACCCTTTAAAGTGGTTGCAGGACAGGCAGAGCTTACTATAGCCAACCTTTTGGGGCTGCTGCCCTCAAGTAAATATGGAGAGGCTTCTGGCAAAGGATCAGGCCAGCTTCAGCGTTTAGGCATTAATAGTGTAATAGCCGATCTGTACTTCACCTTACCCTTTGATTTAGGGATAGTGGATGCCCGCATGAAATTCTATACCGGAGCTGATCCTACCAAAGGTGAGATAGAGGAGTACGGCTACATTATGGTAGGCGAGCCCTTTGAAGTGGACAATGAGGCTATGAAGGCCACTGGCACAAATGCAGATTATATGAACTTAATCTCCATGGCCAAGGTGGAGATAGAGTCCATAGGAAAGTAATGGTAGAGATTGCCACATCCTTCTCCGGAAGCAATCGGCCATGAGGGTTTCACCCACCCTCAGAAGAGATGGAAATACCCACTAGTGGTGAACATCGGCAGCGTAGAGACGCCATATATGGCGTCTCTACGGACCTCGAACCCAGTAAGACCGCTATTCTCGAACTAATAACGTATTCAGGAGATTTGCAAAGGATTCAGTAATATATTAAATTCAAATGGTGTCTCTTAAGACTAAATAAGATGGATGGCATTATGGAGCAAATAGACGAAAAAACCTCTCACGATGAGACGGGCACCGAACAGAGATACTTTATAGACCTGGAATGGTATAGAAACAACAGTAGGTCTTTTAACGTGCTGGTGCAAAACAGGATGTGTTCCACCTCTTTCAAAGGCTGGAACGTAGGAGTATCAGAGGACAGTCCTTCAGATGCCTCTACCACACCTCGCAGCGCCGACGCTATTGCAGAGATACAGCGGTGCTGCTCCAAAAAAGCAGAGTTTACGAACCCCAACCTTACTGTTATGGAGATCTTGTTTCGTATCTTACTTTCCGCTGGAAACCAGCCTCTCACTATGGAAGAAATACAGTCACGCCTAAACGAATGGACTGGCGGCTGGGACGGCCGTGTCTTAAATGAGGATGTCTTGAAGCGCTTAATTGAAGCCGACAACTTCTACGGGATAAAGCCAGTACCAAGTGCAGCCTAAATCAACCATCGAAAAGGGTGCACACGCAGGTGCACCCCTACGGGAAATGGGCAGTTAGCAGGTAGGGGCAAGACCTTCGAGGGCCCCTTCGAGAATCTCAGGACGGCGCTCAGGGCAGGCTCTGGGTGTCTGCCCTTTGTGCTGACCACGGCAAGCTACTTTCCGGTTATACTAATATCCCTGACCATGCTTTCATAGTCCCAGCCACTAGCGCCTATTTGTATCGAAGTTATCTTCTGAGGAGGGGGATTTAGCGCCATCAAATTCCCTGGATAAGCATACTTGATCCAGTATCCTCCAATTACCTGCTGTCCGTTATCGGTCCTGTTGCCAGTCTCGTTATGAGTGTAGAACCCGTAGACCGCAGTACGGTCACCGTCAGCGGTCCTGTAGTTGAGCCTAACCGCGACCGGGTATTCCGATCCTATATATCCCCCGCCGGATAATTCGTGGGCAATTACCTTCAATTCCACAGCAAGGCGCAGCTCAATGAGGTCTGAAACATCTCGATTGATCTCTTGATATAGATAGGTCTCTCCATGTAGTCCGCTGCTGCCGGAGCGAATAAAATGAATCACAGGCTTACCTGAGTCGAGCGCCAGGTCTACGCTGCTCTTAACAAAGCCCTCTTTTGTTATATCGCCACCACCCTGCCAGCCGGCAAGCCCTCGAGATAGGTCTCCGTTGAATACTATCTCCTGCCACGCGACCTGGGTCTGACCTACTGTGCCATCTTTAGAGACCTCTACACGCTGGTCAGGCAGCAGAAAAGCCTCTGAGTCTTTGCCCCTTACCTCTGCCGATCCTATAGGGCCGACCCTCAACTGCCAGCCGCCATCCTCTCCAACTACCGTATAGCTCCCCTCCTCTAAACGGGCTGTAGACATTCCCAGGTTTAGCACAAAGTCTTTTTCGCGGCCATAAGGAACAGCTACCCCTATATGGGCTTTACCTTTGACGATCTCAAGCTCAATAGACTCCTCTCTAGGCTCTTTTTTGGACAAAGCCATCTTCCTAAAGCGGACCTCAGAGGCTGATAGGACTTGTAGGGTGCTGCCATCGAATAACCTGAGGAAGACTTGAGAGGACTCGTTGGTCAAAATACTATCGCCTGTTTCTATAACGTCAGTGGCCGCTATAGTCGACCATTGACGTTCTCTAAGGCCTTTTACAAGGGCAGTCCCGTTGATAATAGATATAGAGGCTTTCTGAGGAACAACAGCAGTATCGTAATATACTTTTATCACAAACGCTGTTGTCACCGCTAACAGGCAGAAGACGCCAAAAGAGGCCCAAAGAATAGTCCAAGCCTTCTTCGCAAGGGCCTTGCTGCTTAATTCCCGTTCTGCTGATTCAGCGTCGGACGGTAAAGGATGGGTAGTCGGATGAATAGTCAGACCAGTTCACCTCTACATGCTCAACTACAGACCCTGGAGGTCCATCTTCAACTATCATGAGGAGCTGTTTAAGCGGCCCCCTATTGCCCTGGGCCACGATTTCTACCTCATTGCCCGAAGGCAGGTTTTGGACATATCCCGTAAGCCTAAGACTACGTGCATTCACACTCACAAAATGCCGAAAGCTAACTCCTTGTACAATACCACGGACTATGACGTAAACACCTGCCCTGTCATTCATCAACTAACTCTCTAAAAGGCAGTGGCCTTCATGAAGTGTAGCAAAGTAAAGTCCAGGCTGTAAACTATGTTAAAATCATTTTAGTTATGAACATCAACCTCATCTGGAACGACCGGAATATTGCGCATATTGCTCGCCACGACGTCACCTCAGATGAAGTAGAAGATGTTTGTCAAGGTGAGTTTGTTAGTAGCGAGACCTATAAAGGACGCTTCCGTGTAGTGGGGCCAACAAAGACAGGAAGAATGCTTACAGTAATCTTAGAGCCGCAAGGCGAAGAAGTATACTATCCAGTAACCGCTCGACCGGCAAGCCGGCAGGAGCGCCGAAGATATCTAGAGTTGAGGGGATGATCAGGCATCATGACTGAGAAAAAACGTAAAGTAAAGAGCAAAATTCCTGAATTCAAGAGCCGTGAAGAAGAAGCTGAATTCTGGGATACACATGACACTACGGATTTTGAGGATGAATTCAAGCCGGTGGAGCTACGCGTTGATAAGGTTTCGCATAGCATTCTTATAGACATCGACCGCGAGACTCTAAGCAAGCTTGTCCACTATGGTCAGAAGAAGGGCATTAACCCAATTATCCTCGCTAAGACTTGGATCATAGAGCGACTTAAGGAAGAAGATGAAAGGAAGTCCTGAATTTAAGAGCCGTCAGGAAGAGGCAGAGTTCTGGGATACCCACGATCTAGCGGATTACTGGGACGAATTTAAGCCGGTAGAGCTACGCGTCGATAAGGTTTCGCATAGCATTCTTACAGACATCGACCGCGAGACTTTAAGCCAGCTTGTCCATTATGGTCAGAAGAAGGGCATTAACCCAATTATCCTCGCTAAGATGTGGATCATAGAGCGGCTCAAGCGAGAAGATGAACTATCTTGCCATGACTCTGGACTAAAGTAAGGGCATAATGGCTGAACCAGAGATCGTACAAATCTTTCTTGATAAAGCAGAAGAGAGCTTGACAGGCGCAAGGAGCGAATTTGTCAACCGCAGGTACAACAATGCGGTCAACCGCTGTTACTATGCCTGCTTTCAAGTCGCTATCGCAGCCCTGACGCGTGAAGGAATAGGACCGAGGGGTAACCGGTGGGGCCATGCCTTTGTGCAAGCACAATTTAATGGAGAGCTAATAAACCGACGAAGAGTATATGTATCTGACTTGAGAAATGTGCTTAACAGGGCCTATGCCCTGCGTCAGACGGCAGACTATACCAGTATCAAGGTCAGCAGAGATGAAGTTGAATATATACTGGGAAGAACTAGGGAGTTCGTAGAACAGGTGCAGGAAAGAGGAGGTCGTAGAGCGTGAGCACAGAATACCTTACTAACCTAGACCCGAGAATAGAACAGGCTATAGAAGAACTAAAAGGAATGCTGCTTCAGGAGTATCCTGATGCGACGTTTGAGATTGCTAGCGGCCAGGATGACCCGGAAGCTATTCATTTAATCACTGCTGTGGATGTAGATAACCTTAATTCAGTGCTGGATGTAGTAATAGATCGGGTAGTGACATTGCAGGTAGAGGAAGGGATTCCAGTCTATGTCATTCCCGTTCGTCCCCTGGAGCGGGCGCTAGAGGACCTTCGGTCGCAGCAACAAGGCCCAGGGCCAAAGATGGACTGGAGGGCCATAGACCACCCATATGCAATCACAGTCACCTTTGAGCCTTCGACATTGGCCAAGCTTGAGAAGCAGGCTCAGAAGAAGGGCATGAGCCCAACAACTCTGGCCTGGATGTGGATATCTGAGCGGCTTGATGCGGAAGAAGACCAATCACACTCGGACTCTTGACGCGCCTGACAAGACAGTGCGAAAGGAGCCTGTATGCTTGGCCGTTTAGACCTGATCACCCTGGTAGTAGATGATGTGCAGTTATGTGCTGCCTTCTATCGAGAGGTGCTGGGGTTTAAGCCGAGGGGCAAGTTTAGCAACACCTATGCCGAGTTTGAGAACGATGGGGTGCGCTTCAACCTGATAAGAAGGGCCTTCTTGCCCAGCCACACCGGCGACGATTCACATAGCATCCCTAGAACAGGACAGGCATTAGAGCTAGCCATACGCCTGGAGAACGCTGACGAGGTGAAAGCAGTTTACGAAAGGGCAGTAAAGCTAGGAGCAGCCACCATAAGCGAGCCAGCCATGACCCCCTGGGGCGAGCCTACCGCCTTCATCGCCGACCCCGACGGCAATGTCATTGCGCTGTTCTGCGCAGAGTGAAGTTACCTGCGTGACCAGGCTGGAGATGTATCATTAGCCGGATTATTAGTGATATTTACCGGCCCACCGCTTCCATTAGAATTTATGATGTAGACCTCAGAGAGTTGCCCTCCCATGAGCCAGAGCAGACGATCTTGGAGCCGTCTGGCGACCAGGCCGGCTCTGCGCCACCGCCGTAGGTGAGAAGGAAGAGCAGCAAGCGGCGCGGCAGTAAAGACCTTACTCTTTTGAGAATATATATCCATGGGATAGCGAGGCAATCTTACCTTTTTGGCCTTTTAGTTGACAACAGGAAATTCTAGTAATATCTTGGCTTTGCAGATACGTAAGAATTTCATATATCGGAGGTGGAGGACTTAGGTCTTCTACTAAGTGGGCTTTTTAGAGAAGGAGGGAGTTTAATGGCAACTGAGACCAAACCGAGTTTCAGCGCGGTTGGCAAGCGCGTGGGACGCATAGAGGGCGCCGCCAAGGTAACAGGCAAGACAAAATATGCCTATGACATTCAGATAAAGGGAATGCTCCATGCCAAGGTGCTGCGCAGCCCTGTGGGTCATGCCCGCATCAAACGTATCGATACCTCAAAGGCCAAAGCACATCCTGGGGTCCATGCCGTCTTTACGGCCTCTGATTTGTCAAAAGAGCTGGACACCAATCCCAATGAGCGAGTGCTTACTATACTGGCGCAGGATGAGGTCCTGTACCACGGTCAGCCTATAGCAGCAGTCCTGGCATTAGACCCCAGCATAGCTGAGGAGGCGATAGACCTCATCGAGCTGGAGCTGGAGGAGCTGCCAGCGGTGGTGGACCCGCTGGAGGCCATGAAGCCTGACTCGCCGCTGGTAAGGGCGGCGGTGGGAGAGGTGGACCGCTCCGAGGAGCAGGCGCACTTAACTATATCTACCGAGGCGGCTAAAGAGCAGACCGGCTCCACCAACGTTACGCAGCGGGTCTCCTTTTCGAGGGGCGATATCGAGGCAGGGTTCGCTGAGGCAGACATTATTGTGGAGAACCAGTGGCGGGCCTCATGGGTACACCAGGGCTATATCGAGAACCACGTGGCTGTGGTTGATTGCGACGTGAACGGCGATTATACCGTCTGGACCGGCACCCAGGGGCCCTTCAGAGTACGTGAGGAGCTGGCGCGTCTTCTGCAAATTCCAGAAGGCAAGATAAACGTCGAGGTTGTGGAAATGGGTGGAGGGTTCGGCGGCAAGAACCGGCCTTTTGACTCCGCTCTGGCGGCAGCCCTGGCCCACGAAGTGCGCAGGCCGGTAAAAGTAGTGCTCTCCCGCAGCGAGGACTTGAGGGCGGGTAATCCAGCGCCGCAGGCGGTGATAAGTCTCAAAACAGGAGTTAAAAAGGACGGCCGTCTGACGGCCTTACAGGCCCTGGTGATATTCGATGCTGGGGCCTATCCAGGCGGTCCGGTGCTGGGAGCGTCTAACCTCGTCGGCTCTTACTATAAGTGCCCGAATCTGGAGATCGAGGGCTACGAAGTCCTGACCAACAAGGCCAGCACCGGCGCGCTTAGAGCGCCCGGAACACCTCAGGCTACCTTCGCTATTGAGTCGCAGATGGACATCATGGCAGAGAAGATTGGTATGGACCGGCTGGAGTTCCGCATCATGAACGCAGTAGAGGCGGGAGATATGATGCCTAACGGCCGGGCATATCCCCGCATTGGGATGAAGGAATGCCTGGAGAAGTTACGAGAGACCGACTTCTGGAAGAATCAAAATAACAAGGGGCCAAACGAAGGTGTGGGTATAGCCGTGGGCGGCTGGCTGGGCGGGACTTCTCCAGCCAGTGCGGTAGCTACCATGAACCCAGACGGGACCTCCACGGTAATAGTCGGAGCGGCAGACATAACCGGGGTAAATACATCCTTCACGCAGGTAGCATCCGAAGTGCTGGGGCTTCCAATGGACAGGGTTTTCGTCAGGCAGTCCAATACCGCTTCCGGACCCTTTGCCGGCATCAGCGCCGGAAGCAAGACGATGCGCACCGTAGGACAGGCAGTACGCTCAGCAACTATAGACCTCAGAGACCAGCTCTTCAAGCTGGCTGCTGAGCGACTGGAGTGCAGCCCGGATGACCTAGAGGTGGCAAACGGCGTGGTACGGGTTATCGGCTCTCCTGATAAGGCCCTGCCTTTCTCAGTGCTTGCGACTCTTACTACATCTATGGGAGCAGCCACTCCGATACTGGTCGGTCGCGGTGTAACCGGGTCTCCTGCTCAGGCCCCAAGCTTTACGGTGCAGGGAGTCAGGCTCTATGTTGATCCCGATACCGGTGAGGTCACCGTGAAAGACGCTATCTGCATCCAGGACGTTGGCTTCGCTGTCAATCCTCTATCCGTGGAGGGCCAGATGCAGGGAGGCGCTGCGCAGTCCATATCTATCGGCATGATGGAGGAGATGCAGTTCGATGAACGAGGCATAATGCGCAATTCCTCTCTTCTGGACTACCGAATGCCAACAGCCTTGGACCTGCCCATGATCCAGAGCGTGGTCATTGAGGTCCCGGCCCGCGAAGAAGAGCTGTGGGGCGCTCGCGGCGTCGGCGAAGCCAGTATCATATCTGGCGCCGCCGCGGTAGGAAATGCCGTCGCGGATGCTACTGGCGTCCGTGTGAACCAAATGCCGCTGACCAGCGAGCGTATACTGCGGGCTATTGGTAAGGTCAAGTAAGGTTTCAGCGAGTCCCTCGAAGTTAGGTTAGTTGTTTTACCGTTCGTCCTGAGCTTGTCGAAGGATGGTTCCCTTCGGCATGACTCAGGACAGGCTCTCGGCTCACCACGAGCGATTTTTATGCATCCATTTTAGTCCGAGGCAGAATAATGCAAGGAATATCTGCGATTTTCCTCGACGACGGCGGCGTCATGAATGACAACGCTCTGAGAAGCGCCGGCTGGCAGCGGCTAGTAGGCGAGTTCTTCGTTCCTATCCTGGGCGGCGATCAGGCTGCGTGGGCTGAGGCGAACAGGGTTGTTTTCGAGCGTATTCTCGAATTCCTTACCGCCGGTCCACAGGGACAAGACTACATCAAGTGGTGGGATGATTACCAAGCGCTGTGGCTGCGTGAGATGGCTGCTTTCGTCGGAGTCGCTGCACCGAAGGATTACGCACAGTGCGTCGAGCTTGCTGACGAAGCCGCCGTCTACATCACCCAGCGCGTCCGTGCGGCTTATCCAGGGGCCACAGATGCAGTCCACGCCATCCACGGGATGGGGATAGAGTTATTTACCGCGTCCGGCGAGCGCTCGCTCGAGCTTGATGGGTACCTGACCGGCATGGGCATACGTAGCTGTTTCCGGACCCTGTACGGCCCAGATCTGGTCAACCAGGCTAAGGATGGACCGGAATACTATTCCAGACTCTTCTGGCACGCAAATGTGGAGCCAAAGTCCGCTCTGGTAGTGGACGACAATGTTCTTGCAGTAGCCTGGGCGCGTATCGTAGGGGCCAAGACTTGCTTAATCTCGGCCAGTCCGCCAGAGCATGCCCCGGTGGACCTTGTAATACCAAGCCTTGCAGAGCTGCCGTCCGTCATTAAGGATCATCGGTAATAGTAAGGTTATATAAGGAACAGAGTAATTGGCTATCCGTGCCGTCTTTTTCGATATAGGCGAAACCCTCATCGATGAGACCCGCATTTGGGAGGGCTGGGCCGACTGGCTAGAAGTCTGGCCGAAAAGCCCACTGAATCTGCTGTGGGCTAACCTGGGGGCATCCCATATCTTGTGGTCGCGCTAGGCCCCGGACTGTGGTATAGTGGTT